>Ga0116227_10009013_pt1 | contig 18366 bp, 12 predicted proteins | sample S1TSphgellanicum_FD_89693 | JGI IMG/M metagenome (GOLD analysis project Ga0116227, IMG submission 89693) | Host-associated microbial communities from peat moss isolated from Minnesota, USA - S1T2_Fb - Sphagnum magellanicum MG | ecosystem: Host-associated > Plants > Peat moss > Unclassified... | reverse complement strand
GGGGGTGGGTGTGGGGGGGGGGGGGGGGGGGGGGGGGGGGGGGGGGGGGCACTCTTTGGGCTCATGAAGATAGAAGAGGAAGAAGAGTGCAAATCACTTCCAGAGGGTCCTTTCAGATATGGAACTGTGAGTTGTGAGTTCTTTCAGATATGGATGCACATAAGCTAACTCCACAATTGAGACCAGAAATCAGTACTTTCTTTGTATTGTGCTCTGAGTATGTTAAGGACCAACACATTTAGTGGGTTGTTTTGATGCAGAAAGCCAAGGGGTTGAACAGTTCAGCATTTTGCAAGCAAGAAAGTCCCAGCCATAAAATTGAAGTGATTAGCTGCATAATTGAGTGTTGATTTTTAAAAAATTTCTTTGACAAAATTGTTCAATATTCAATAACTCTAGCACCATGCCTCTAAACCAGGTTGTGCAATTATTCCTTTTAAAGAGAGCTTCTCGTCCTAGATCTAAAAAATTGTGATTCAATTTTTATAAGTTTTGTTTTCGTAAACCAGAATTTCAATATCACAACCATGGGAAAAAAACCCTGACTTCTACTGTTCCACATGAAAAAAAGGAGTTTGTCAGTTTCTGGCAGGGTTTTTTCTCCAACAATAATAAATAAACAGGAGCTCCACTGCTTCACCATTGTCTGTGATGAAACCATAGGTGAACTCCAAAAATTAGTTGACAACGCTCCAGCAATCCTAATACCCTGCATAACCAAACAACTCAATCACAAAACACTGAATCTATCACCAACCAATTTCTTTTTTCTTGTTAGTGTACAAAAACCTCAGAAAAAAACCAGGCTAAACCTCTTTCACAAAGCATCAGAAGTTTGTAGTTACATGGTTCATTGCTGTGCATCTTCTCATCAATATCTCCATGTGTTCAGACACTTACAGCAAAGAGGAATAGGGATCACAGTGTTTTGCCCACCAAACATTTACTCATGAGTGTGGAACCATGCAAAGAAGCCTGAATGCAGCCAGCAGACCAAAGTCTAACAAAATCCAGTTGCAAAACCTCCACTCTTTGTACTGAGAAAGAACACACTGAAAAAGTGGAAGGATTGAACACCCGCTTCATTATAATGAGGTCGTTTCCCTGACATGTCCTACATGAATTGCCTCACACCACACAGAAAGAACCAGAACATGCAAACATCAATCAGGAATAGGGAATCATTTTCAGATTGACTCTGTGCAAGTCAACATTCCAGAAACCAAATATGAAACTACACAACCCACTTATCTCTCTGTCAGGCTTGATGAGGTAGACAGCATCGAGAGCAGGTGGTGGCTGCCTCTGTTTATTGAGATCCTCAACCACTGTAACACATGACAGGCACTGGAAATTACCCATTCAATGCACAGAGGGGCAAAACATTCTGTTGCTAGAATTGATGATCAGACTGTTGATGGTTTTATCATTGCAACAAGAACAGGCAATGTATATGTCAGAGAAACAATGCTTACAGGAGATGCCTTCATCAGTGATATCAGCCATCTTGCAAGAACATGACAACATAACCTTCATCGTAACTTCGTCCATTGATAAGAACTTGCAATTAAGCCTCACCATATGAATCTCCTGATCCAACTGTCAGAACTCAGCTAGGTTATTGAACTTCTCCTGAATTACAATGCAACCAACCAAAAAACATTCAACGTGGACTGCAAACAATTGTGATGCAACCAACCAAAAAACCTTCAACCCAAACTACAAACAATTTTGTACTGGAAAGGTGAAGACAAAGTAGTGATTTTCCTCTGGTGTTCTACATCCTGTTCTACACAATCAAGGCAGAGGAAGGAGATTCATAGCCAATAAACCGAGAAGCTGAAAGCAAAGGAGCCAAGAGGATCACACACCTTCCATTCTGCAGGTCCTTTTCCTTTCATTGCTGCATGCAGCATCGGCTGCAGAAGGCCTGCATCAAAGTTTCAAAGCAGCAGGTCAGATCAGAGCTGCAAATCCTTCAAGCTTCCAGCAAGCCAACAGCCTCCTACCATCAATGGAATTTACAGCATGAGCATTTGATCCAGATCTTGAACTCTGACACAAAGAGCTGACTTGAAGAACCCAAGTCCTCAGCTGCAATCCTCAAACCCCTCATCAAATCCTGAAGTCCCAATGAGCCTGGTGATCTCAAGAAAGTCAGAGAATTGTGGTCAAAGGATGTTGATGATGCCCAGGATGCTGTGGTGGATCATCATCTCTCTGCATCAATCTGATTTGTTTTGCAAAACCCTTTGTATCCAGATGAAAGAAGCTCAAAGGGGGCTTGAGACCAAAGGGTGTAGTAGATCCAAAGGGGACTGGCCTCTTGCTCTCCTGCAATGCCCATGCATTCTCTGGATTCTCTGGTTGAGAGACCAACCTGGTTTGCAGACACAACAAGATGAATAAGGAAGGGTGGAAGAGAAACACTCACGGTCTCATGATATCTGGTGGAAGATGTGAAATCCACTGCTATAAAAAGAATCCAACATGTCATGTTTGTTTTCTCTTCTCATCCACTGCCTCGTCTCTGTGTCTGTGTCTCTCTCTGTGTCCACTGCACACAACTGCAAAGAAGACAGATCCGGCTGTAGCCTTGCCCCTCACAATCCAAAGAGCATGCAGTTGCAAATCAGCTCCTCCTCCCAAGGACTCTCTCCATGCTGCTGTTCTCGGTAAGCAGGCTGACTTTTCCTTTGAGAGTCAAGAGTTTGATTGCAGCAGCAGGAGAGAAAGATCTGTGAGCCTTTCACAGCAGTGCATGTTCTTCTTCTCACTCAATCAATCCATCCTCTGAAGCAAATTGCTGCAGCAAACATTGAAGGAAACTGCAGCAGCACAAGACATTCCTGAGAATCTCCTTTGCATCCCATCAGCAACAAGAGAACCTCTGCTGCTCGCATGCACATTGGGCATTGAGCTTGCAAATGAAAGGTTACCTTCATGATGGATGTGCATTGAGCATCAAGGTTGCAAACAAAGGTAACCTTCATGTGCATTGAGCATCAAGGTTGCAAAAAATGGTACCTTCATGTGCATTGAGCATCAAGCTTGCAAACAAAGGTACCACTTTTATGGTCTGCCACTTTTATGACTGACTGACTCTCATAAGGTTATGATCACACTCAATTCTTGTTGGTTTTTTTGTTTTGGTTTTGCTGGATCTGGACAAAACAGTACTATGTTCAAGTATGCTGGTGTTGTCGTTGAGTTTTCTCTGCAACCTCACAAGAGATATAACTCTTGGACACCACTGTGAGGATACATCATGCACTGTGAGGGAACATGATTGATGTAAAAGATGCAGTTATATTGTGATCTCAAAGATGGTCACATATTCCATCTTTTGACAATACTTCTGTCAATATAAAGAGTACAAAAGAATCCATGGATACATACATGCTCATCACAAGATTTTGGTCACACAGATTGTCTTTTTGACAATAATAGCATCTATTGATTTGCCTGTCAATATACCAGTACAAAAGAAACTGTACATGTAGCATAATTCAGAGGACAAGAAATGTTCAGATCGATAGAAAGTGTACTGACCTTGATAAATCTGCAATCTGGGAATGTGCAGCCTGGGAAGTGATATAATGACAGTGGCAGTGTGTACTGATGTTCATATCTCCAATCCAGGAATGTGCAGCTTGTGTAGTGATATAACAACAGTGCCTGCACCCAGTGGGATGACAGCACCAATTTCTGCACACCATCATTACCAGAGTATGTCAGTTAAGAAGTGCTCACAACTTCACCAGTTGAGAAATATGCCATTTTGGTGGTGCGTGGTATCCTCAGTTTCATACCAGGAGGAACTCCATACCACTTCATGCTACCATAACAACACAGGTTCACAGCAGTGGACTTTTATGTCCTATTTTGATCTATTCTTCTAGGATTCCTTCAATGTATTGTCTGTCAGCAGAATAATCAGAGTCTATGGTTCTCTGTTCTTTGTAGCACATCTATGCTTGAAAACTGCACCAACCTATCTATCACCAACTGGGACATAAAGCTTACCTGAGCCGGCAACATTGACACTTCCTACAATGCCCTTGACTTTCTCACGTTGCATGGAGATAAAGTCCATAATTCTCTGCTGGCAAGACTGACACTTGCTTTGACACCCTTGATTTTCTCATCACTTTCCATGTGGAGAAGTCCATACTTCTCTGCATTGCTTCATATCTGTGAATGTGGTGATGGAGAGGAAGTTCGTCATTTCTTCTGCTTGTTGGCTGCACTGCAACAATTCCAAATCACATCAGCAGGAAAGCAAGCAACTCAACAAATCCAGTCTCAAACTTTCTCACCAGACATACAAAATGGTGAAGTTCACTCTCTCTCCACTACTATCAAGCAGATTAAAAAGAGTAAAATTTGAGCCCAGGTTTAGGGTTTAGGTTTTAGGGCTTGGAACTGGGAATATATTGCAAGTGATCATAGGAGACAGCACAAAGTGTCATGTCAGACATCAGACTTGGCAGTTGCATTATGTACTTGTATTCAATACCCATGTACAGCATTGCAAACAGCAACTAGTTTGGTTTTCACCAATGCATGCACTAATTGTAATGTAAGAGTCTGGCAAGCTTTGCCATGCCTTAATGTAAAGACTACAACAAGAGTTGTCACATCTCTGAATGTCAGGGCACTAACAGTAGTTAGCCAGTCAAGAGTGAGATCATCACTAGGGTAAGGGTTTTGGTGTTGGAGCAAAAGAACAATCTCCTAGGAAAAAGCTGCTGCTGCTGCTGCTCCTTCCTTTCATTCCACCACCTGATCTGAGCTACCTGGCTTGCTGCCGTCTGTCTTTGCACTTCTGAAAGTTTCTTGCAGATCCAAGAAGGGTGCAAGTTGAGTGAGATCATCACAAGGGCTAGGGTTTTATTGTTGGAGCAAAAGATCAATTTCATAGGAAGAAGATGCTGCTGCTGCTCTTCCTTTCATTCCACCACCTGATCTGAGCTACCTGGATTGCTGCTGTCTGTCTTTGCACTCTGAAAGTTTCTTGCAGATCCAAGAAGTGTGCGAGTTGAGTGAGATCATCACAAGGGCTAGGATTTGATTTTTGGATTAAAAAATCAATTTCATAGGAAGAAGCTGCTGCTGCTGTTCTTCCTTTCATTCCACCACCTGATCTGAGCTACCTGGATTGCTGCTGTCTGTCTTTGCACTTCTGAAAGTTTCTCGCAGATCAGAGAAGCGTCGGAAACACTGGGCTTTAGATCGACCAGGCATAGCTTCAGCAACTTTGTCCCATCTCATTGCAGAGTCTTTTGGAAAAGCTTTCAATGCAGACAACAAAGCTTTGTCTTCTCCTTCAGTCCAATCAGACCTGGTAACAGCTTTTGTTCTTTCTTCTGCTGCTGCAGCAGCAGCATTTGATCTGGAGGTACTCCGATTACTACCATCTTTTGGTTTTGATCCTTTACTTGTTGTTGGTGATTTTGTATCCAGATCTGCTGCAACGTTGTGTGTCTTGGGAGTTGTTATCTCCCAGGATCTCTGGCTCAGTGGTGAGTCAATAATAATTCCTTTGTCTGTGCTGCTGCTCTTTCTTTGTGCAAGAAAAATTGCATATGAATCTCCGTCTGAAAACTTCTTGTCTCCCAACAGCTTGGACATTTTGATCACACTTTCCACCCGATGGGCACCACCCAAAGCTTCCGCTATCACTTCCCATCGTTGCAAAGTGCCTCGAGGATGCTTCAGTAGTTGTTTCTTCAGAAGCTCAATCTCATCTCCACTCCATGCCTTCTCAACTTCCTCGTCCTTGGCGGCAGCATGCAAAACAGGAGCAACCCTAAACCCTAAACCGGGTTCCTGCTGCTGCTCCTCCTCCTTCGCATCTTTCTGGAACCCATGATGCTCATCGACCATCATCGAACTCCCCTCTCGTGATGATGATACTCCTCCTCCTCCTCCTCCTCCTCCTCTATCGGCAGCAGCATTTGCAACGCGCTTCCTACTACCATAGCCTTTCTGACCTCGTCTCTCTGTAGCTTCAGCAGCTGCTGGTAGAGTCGTCTCCAACGTCGTATCCTCAGGGACAAGTCCTCCCATTCCGACTCTGCAATCTCCTCCTGTCGCAGAAGACGGTGCAAAAGGGCCGACGAGTAATGCCAATGCCAACCAAGCTGCTAGAAACTGCACCAGCCCTGCTTGCATCCACGCGACGCTCAGTAGTAGGAGAGAAACTCCCACGCATACTCCGATTTGCACTTTGCTCAACTTCCTCCTGTCCTCTTCTTTGTCATCAGACACAACAGATGGTCCCGATTGTAGCTGAAACCGAGGCCTCGAGTCTTCTACAACATCGAAATCCATAGCCCTCGATCCCCCACCCCCCGGAACTTGAAAATACCACGCGGATCTTCGAAAAGAATTCGCGCAAGCCAGAGCTCGAAACGACAAGCAGACAGACAGAAAGAAAGAGTTCATGGGTATGTATCAACCAGTGCGCTAAACCCTAAACCCTAAACAGGCGACATTCTGGAGGACTAGGTTTAGGGTTTAGGACCCAGCATAAAATGATCACTAAGAGAATCCCCAGCGGTGCTCAGTATGTGACCCTGCAAAATTATTTCTTACGTCCAAGTTTAGTTCTTTACTCCTTTGCAACCCCACCCATAAACCTGGAAATGGAACTGCACATCTGTGGGAACTAAGTACGTATCAGCAAACCACCTGGACCAATCATTATGATTGGCCAATCAAAAACAAGGGAGCACCACTCATACAGCTGAAAATGGGACTGCAAGTAGGTGGGAACTACTAAGTAATTGCAAACCACCTGGACAAATCATTATGATTGGCCAACCAAAAACAGGAAGCAGCGATCAGATCATATTTGTTACACTCTTCTCTAGCGGGTGCACAGCTTTGCTGAGAAAAACCATTTTCCTGAGCCAAACCAACAAGCGTTGGCTTTTCTTCGAATCTGATTTTAATGTGCATGGTCACATACTGAGCACCGGTGGGGATGCTCTAAGTTTTGATGATGGCAGGTGGTTACCTAGTTCTTACATTTGTAGCTTTTTCAGGTAATACTTTTTATTTATTTAATGTGGCATCTTGTCCGAGTTCGAAAATAAAAATACGTGCACTTGTGATGAAACCAGTGAAATTGAATATATTTTATTTAGCAATGAATAGATATTACTTATAATATTACTTATATTTATTTTGTAATGTATTGAAATTACAATGTATTGATGTATCACATATCATCATGCATTATGTTGTGTCATTATCATGAATATTATCATATGTGTTTATTTTGTAGATAAAGGTGAATTAAAAAAAAATTACATGAATAATATGTTATCATAATTTCAAGTTTACGATTATTGTATAAAATAATTGTTAATGTATAAAAAATACCAATGCATTATTCACATGTGATGCAGAAGCAATACATTCCATGTATTATCATTTTTTAGCACATCATAATTAAATAATTACATATAAAAATTTGACATTTAATTCATATTTCAAATCATTTTTCAATTATAGAACTTCAATTGTTATTTGCCATGTATTTTTTAATACACCAAAAAAAGATTTGATTGAAAGTTGTATGTTTAGACATAACAAAGGCAAGAAAGTTTTATCAAAATGCATGGACAAAGAGGTAATCATGTTTTTATGTATACGATTATTGTAAAATAGTTGATAATGTATTAAAAATATATATATTATTCACACACTATGTGATGATACATTCCAAGTATGATTATTTTTTCACAAATGACAAATCGATGGTTACATATCAAAATTTGATATCTAGTCTACATTTCTCAACACTTTTCAATTATAATCAATTGGTATTTGTCATGTGTTTTTTGATATACTAAGGATTTATTGATATATTAAAAAAAATTCAATTGAAAGTTGTTGTGCATGTTTAAACATAACACATGCAAGAATTTTTTTTTCAAAATACATGAACAAAAGGTTGTCACATAGAAAGTTATTGCAAGATAATTGTGTTAGTCTCCCCCAAAAAAAAATGCACCACTCACACGTTTGTGGACAATGCATTCCACATATCACCATTTGTTTTTCATACATAACAAATGGATGATTGCATGTTAAAAATTGATATCTATTTTATGTTTCCCATCACTTTTCAACTATAATCAATTGTTATTTATAATGTGTTTTTCAATAAATTAATTTTTTTTTCAATTGAAAATTATTGCACATGTTTAAACATTGTTAAAGTAAGAATATTTTTTCAAAATATATGGAAAAAAGGTTTTTGCGTTTCCAAGTGTATAGTTTTTACAAGTTAATTGTTAATGTATAAAAAAATATTAATACAATATTCACATTGTGTGAGCAACATAATTCATGTATCATCATTTTTTTACAAATAACAACTTAATTTACATTTAACACCATTTTTAAAAATTATAACCAACTGATATTCACCATTTACATTATTTTAAAATTCAAATTGTTCAACAAAATATCAAATTGGTCACAGTCACCATACTTTAAAAAAAAATCCATCATAATGAAATCTTGTCTCAAAAATTAATTATAATTATCATTTAAAAATTTAATATTCTTTTGATCAAATATTCCAAAATGTGTCATGCATGAACATTTTAGTTTTTCACAATTGAACATGTGAACATTAATTGAATTGTGAGTATAACCTAAAGTTCCTTTGATACATTAATACAATAACATTTTATTATATTAATACATTAATGCATATATATATTGATATATTGCATCCAAGACAATGCACATTCATAATTATAGATCACTTATTACACATTGAAACAAAACACCCAAAGACATATATAATTTATTTTAATATTTTTGATATATGACACTTTGAAATCTATGATATAGATAGTTGCCTATGAAAATATTACAACTTTATGATTTACAAAATCAACTTGAAAACATTTGTCAAATATATAATCGACCAATTTATGAAAAAATTTGAATGGTAGCCTAAACAACTCATTGAATTCAATTGACAAGTTTGACAAAAATAAAATAAAATGAACATTCAAAGAAAAACTTACAATTTATTTTTTCCCAAGTTGAAATCCATTAGACATTGAATGTGCAAACAACATTGTTTGAATTGTGCTAAATTCTTAGTTTTCATCAAGCTTCAAATACATGCACCCACACAATAATTTAGAAGACAATAGCCATGAAGACATGATGAATTGCACCATTGTTTCTTGTACAACCAATGATGTTACACACTAGGTGCACAATCTAGGAGGAGAGGAGGAGATGAAAATGTAGTTGCCAATTTGAGGTGGGACCACCAAAGCACGACCCATGTGTTTGGTGATAGTGGTGCCTCTAGCCATTTAAGATTTTAGGTTTAGCAAATCATTAAGCTACACTATGACTATAGATCTACAATGATTTTTCATTGTTTGTTTTCACCCATTGATGCACGATGAAAGATTTTGTATATAAAGTGATTTATTTTTTGCATCCATCCATTTTGATCGAGGCTCAAATCTTGCCCCATGTCAAATGCACATTGTTCATGCACAGGGTTCCATATGTTTGCTCAAAAGTGATCCATGTGTTTGCTTGCAAAACTTTCCAACCAAAAAAGTTTGTTGAATTGGGATGGCCATGCATTCTTTGTTTCTTGACCGAATTGAACAATTCGAATGTTAATAGGTGTGCCCAAAGATGGGGCACATTTTCTCTTTTGGCATGAAGAGCATGCCAAATTAGGTGAGGAGCTAAAGGGGTTTGAGTTGTGAAGTGTTTGGTTGTAAGGTGTTCTACCCTCGTTGGTGAGCACTTTATAATGCACAAATTTTCCTTCACAAAGCGTAGCCTTTTCAAAAAACATAATGCTCATTTCTATGAGTGTTTCATTTTTCAAAATGCTTGCCCTCTTTTTTATTTTCTTCTCATGATACTCAATAGACATCCATGGGTATCAAGCCAATCTTTTTTATAAAAATCCACCTAGGTCTTGACACATTATAATGTATGTGGCCTCATGCTTTACATATAGTATAAGTATGTTAAAAATGTTAAAAATGGTTGAATAGGTGACTTAGAGTACAAGTTTTGTCTTTTCGGTAGAGGAGGGAACATTTAGATTGACCAAAGTTAAAAAGACGTATTGTTTATAACTTTGATTTTATGCATACTTTCCATAGATAGATCTTGGGTGTGAAAATATGGGCTCAAAATTGCGGGCTATCGTCTTATGCAAGCTACAATCAAAATCAAATAAATGTTTAAACAATTAAATCTTCTTTTGAAGGAGTGGCCGCCATTTGGGAGGTCAAAAGAAGCTTGAAATTTCTTCAATAAGAGAGGAGGAGCTCAAAAGAGGCTAGAAAGTTCCACACATTTGAGTTAGTAAAAAGGTCAAAAAGAGTCTAGAAACTTCAACACATTTCGTTAATAAGGAGGTCAAAAAGAGACTTGAAAGTTCCACACATTAGTAAGGAGGTCAAAAGGAAGAGGGCTTCATAAAGAAACAGCTCCACCCAAGATCAAGGAAAACCCTCTAAATTCATGGGTTCATGTTTTTTTTCCTTGTAACACTATTATTGACAACAATTTGTCTTTTTATCATGTGCAAACTTGCCACACTCCCAAAATATTTGTCATCTATTGTGGACACAAACAAGGCAAAGACTTTGGTGGAAAAATCCGACAAATTTTGTCCGTGTTATCACCCTATAATTAATCCAAACCCATTTCAAGTATCGGGAATGACTTAGTCTTGGGTCCATGAAATGGGTCACATGTCACACATGATAGACTTCCAATTGTAGCTTTTATACACCCACACACACACACACATTCTTCATAGGAAAACCCAAATTAAAGTTGCAAAGGAATTCTTAGCTAAAATTCCATAGTTGGATTGCCAATGAAGTGTGATCTTGCTCCTTCTCTCCTTCAAAGGCTAACAATTTTCAATTATGATCTTTAAGTTCAACTTACTTGAAAATGAAACATGAATTTGGGATGAATTTTTTTTTCCTATGTAGGTAGAGTTTGCTAATAGGGATATCAAGTCGATTGGTAGACTAAAACATTTTGTCTATCACACAAATTATCAAGCCATCCCTAGGTTACTTTTTAATCACATGTAGAGGGGACCCACTTTGTTCTAAAAGTGGGTCATTATGGGGATTACATTTCCTACTTTTAGTCACAAAATCACGTGGTACAACGACAATTGTGTGTGTATTATTACCCTATATACAATGCTTTCTAGAGGGCAATTTTTTTTGGATCCATTTTCAATCTCTCAGCACTTCAATATACAGTAGTACAAGGCCAGCTTTGACACATGTCTGTTGAATAATTAATTAATTATGGTTAAAAATAGAATATTTCCAAAAACATTCTTAAAGATTCTTGAATTTCCTTCACAAAATTTTGGGTTTCAATATATATATATAGAAAATTTTAACATTTCTGAAAATAAAATAATTAGTGTGGAAAGCTGCCAAGGTACTATTGTATGCATTCTAGTTCTTGATATAGTTCCTTAGGTAATTTCCCCTTTGAGATCCTACCCTAGGAAAATAATAATTATATATATATAGCTTAGACTACACTATGGGCAATGATGATGCCTGGGTTATAATGGAAGAGTCAAGAGTCACCACCAATATATCTCAAATTTTAAAAAGATTTTGCCCTCCATTTAATAGATTAACACTTTGTTATTTGGTGGACCCTTTCAATGCTTGCAACCGTGGCACCAAAACTGGGTTGAATATGCGATCCTCACTCTCACGATCTCAAGATGATGGCAAGCAACAAGTTGCACAACAAGGAAAGCACAAATTTGCCGACTGGAAACGTGGGTGCCCATTGGGACATGCGAGAGACAACAACCCACAACAAGGAAAGAATGAATTCATTCTGACTAGAGATGCTGGTGCACCGCAAGCAAGCCAGCCAGCCGTATTCAACAAGTTTTGCATTGCCCCCCTTTTTTGAGGCTCTAAAGAAGGCTGAACAAGCCAAGTATGAAATTTGGTGACTTTTTATTCCCAATTTCTCAAAGCAAGTAGGGCGATCCGTGAAGTCAGGCGATTAGGGGGGACTAGAACAAGTTTCGGCATAATAGTGCATGAAACATCCTTACAAAACGAAATGACTGGGACCCAAACTAGTTTTTCCACCAATTTTTGGTGGTAAACTGAGCTTTATCCAGTCTTTCATTTTCCTTGAGCGCCTCCACCACTGCTGCTACATATATTTTTACTGCTCCTACCTGTACAATACTATCATTACTCTCGAACCTTGTGTATTAAATGCTAAGTTTGAGCATTTTATACTGAGATTTAATAAAATCCCTTCTTTCACTGGTATCCACCAGTGAAAGAAGGGATAGGGGGTGAAAGAGACGGTGACTTTCCCTATAACTCTAGTGTTTACATAGCATTGTTTTATTAAAGGTTTCTTGGGGACATGGATTACTTACAATGGATGATGAATTTCACAATGGATGTTGGGTGATGAATTACATACACAATGGATGTTGGATGATGAATTACATACACAATGGCTGTTTGACTAAGTCACATCAAAATATTAAAACCCTAATCTTATAGAATATGGTAGTTGATTTGCTTATTGATAACCAAGATGGGGTTGTGAAATGATTTTTAGGTGTTTACTTTTTGCTTGCATGTGATTTGCTACATTTGAGAAATGGCCAAACAAATCAAATGAAAAATTAACAACAAGAGCTTGTTAGGGGCAAACTTTGCAACTTTCTGTTTCAAGATTCCCCTAGAGATTGAGATTTCACATTTGAATTGGGATTTTCAAAGATTTCCTTGATATTTTAGCATTGGATTACTTTTTACAAATAAGGTAGAATTGCCCATTGTCGAACACACGCTTATGATCAAATACTTATGCATATCTTGCTCATTTATTGGTTTTCTCAAAGGAATTTTCAAGGTTATGGGTGCACCAAATTCTGGGCTACAATACCTCTGAGAGTTCCAGAGACAAAGGAGAACAAAGAAAAGCATGAAGAGGATGATTTGTGCAAATCACAAAATGTTTGAAAAAAAGAAGCATTAGACCTCTTTCTTTAAGACCTTATAGGTATCTTCCTCATACTTTGTTTGTTTTGAGTGATGTAAAAGGTTACGGATGCACCAACTCGAGGTTTAAAAAAATCTTTTTTGAACTCCAGAGGCAATGGAAGAATGTACAAGGATCTTAAGCTCCAAATTACAAGTTATTTTAACATGCCTTTTAAAATAGGTCCTCTAGCAATGTAATTACAAGGCTTAAAAAATTTGCACCAACTAAACCTTAATTTTTTAGTTGGAAAATTCAACTTTGGGCAAAGCTTATTTGATAAATTGTGATGGTGTTAGGTGCATGCTACATCATGAAACAAAAAGAAAAAAGAGATTATGTCATCACATTTTGCTTTAATCCCAAGATAAAACTCAATTTGTTTTATTATTTTTAACTTAGTGAATGGCCAATGAACTAGTATTTAGATGACTACCAAATATCATGTTTGACCCTCAATGAACTAGTTGCCAATCGACTAGTTCCCCCTCTCCCAAAAACTAAACCAAAATAATCAATGCCGCTCCTTTCCCCCACAAAGAAAAAGAAATGGGCTTGTTGCCTCGACTTATTGGCTTGTTGTCATGATTTTATTTTTTCTAATGTGTTTCTTAACAATTTTGTTCTACACTAATTCCTCACTCCATGAGAGTGGGTACCCATTTAAAGAAATTATTAGTTCTAATTGGGTGCGATGTACATGGAATTGAACCCATTCTTAAATCAAACTCAACTCCAAATCTTACAAAGTTAAAAATCTAACAAAGTTGCCATATTTTGGAAGAAGGAAAAAGCTGAATTTGCCAGATTTAGACCAAAAAGTGGCAAATTGAGGCTAAACCTACATGGCACCATTTTGAAGGGAAAATCAATTGGTTCAGACCCAAAAATAAACTTAAAAAATTAAAATAAATAAAATAAATAATAATAATAATAATAATAATAAAACCCTAGATTGAAAGAGAGCTCATGATTTGGAGAAGCAAGCTGCAAGTTAGGGTCCAAGGCATGGTCCCAACTCAAAGGATTCAATGTGCTTCAAATGAGTCCAAATTGGTTCCTAAGAATTTGAACCCTAAACCCCATCTAAAGTGGTCCTCAATATGCCTGTAAATTCAGACCTGTGAAGAGGAGAGTAACTTGGGTGCAATTCTAACCCAACTCCTATGATGAAACCCAACTCATAAAGGGTTGAGTCAGGATGGATGAATTGATGGATGGATGGATGGATGGATGGTATGTGGGACATGAAACCATATTCTTTGTTGTATGCTTGCCCTATGGCTATGTACTAACTTACTAACCATACAAATGTATTTACTAGTTTAACACTAGCCTAACACTGGAGTTAACACCATGAACCTACTATACCCAAACTAAGAAGAAATGTAAGTGAGTACTACATTGGTAGGTACAACCATAGTGAACCAGCACCCACCAGTGCACCATGAAGGATGAATGATAAAGTAGTCATGAACAGTTTTCTGTTGGGTTTCAGTCCCCTAACTAACCATGGTGATTAGCTCGGTTGCTCTTTTTTTTCTACCTACCTACTAACTAACAACCCATAAGCAGGTTGTTAGTAGGTAGGTAGTAAAAACAGCCCTTACATATGTATAAACCATCTACTTACCTAGTAATTTCCTATTTTTCTACCTACCTATAATACTTGGTTTCACCTTGGTAACCAATTATTGGTAGGTTCTCTTACAACATTTTCCCTTCCCTTGTAATTTCCTTAAATTTCAAATTTTCAAACGTATAATTTCTAAAAAATTCAGCAGTTTCAAAAAAATAAAATAAAATAATTGCTGAACCTGACAAGGTATTATCTGGAAATTAGGTCACATATCCAATAATAAAAATGGCCACCTCCCAATATTGCAAAAAAAATTGAAAAAAATATGTTGCAAATTCAAAGGATTTTTGAAAAGAAAAATCACCAAAATTTGAAATAAATATAAAAATAATTATATAAAAAAATCAACAGATTTCTAACATCGTTCAAGTAGGTAGCAAAAATATAGAAGGATGTTTAAATTTTTCTTCTTTTCATATTTTGTTAATAGTCAAATTTGGTTAAATTGGCTTATAGTTGATCGTCACCTCTACCATAACACAAAATTGAAAAAAAAGAAACCGTTGATGAGAGGCTAACTTGATCTTTCGAATACAAGAGTTGTATTAAGAACACCAAAAGAGCATCTTGCTTGTGATGTTTCTTTCACCATGGACGATGACTAAGGTTTCTCCACATAAAATGAACATTGTTTATTGTAGTACCAAATAGTTGGTACAAGAGTCGAGAATATGCATGCTTGTTTGTTTGTTTGTTGTTGGCTTTGCCTACCAAGGCAAGGATATTATTGTGTTTAGATTCATTATAGAGTATAGTAGCTTAAGGGATTTTGGCCCCAAGGTACTAGCTCTATTTTTATATAAGGATTTTTGAAAGATGATATTTGGGCTTGTGTTGAAACTCGAGATAGAGAGTTATAATATCTTGAAGGATTTTGGTTTCTTTTAGAGGATTTTTTGAAGATTATATTTTTGCATGGTGAAATATTTGAGTTTTCGTAACTCTTCTTTTGTCTTAAGATAAGACGTTCTAATGTAAAGGACAAGGCGACAATGTGATGCACCCCCTTGTTTACCAAGTTTTTGAGAGTTCATCCTCTTTTTGTCAACACCTTAGTTGTAGCTACGGATTACCATATCCATATCCCCTTCTTCTCCCATGCTCCAAATGGTGCCAATTGTATGTATGTTGGTTTTTCAATTTTCCCCCATTGAGTTTGAGTACTTAGTTGTGTGCTTCTTCAATTTTGCAAACCCTAGGCTACTACTACCACCTATCCTTTTGCATGTTTGTTTCTTGTTGTTTGTCTTCCTCTTGTTTTTTACACTTTGAAAGGAATCAAATTTGAGATGCATAACATTGCGAGGACAAAGTTCAAACCATGCCAATTTTCTAAGCATTTTTTGAGGGGCTTTTTGAAGACTTTTGGGTAATGAATGATGAACTTTATTCTGTTTCTCGTCTTTTTGAGTGAGAAAGAACCTACTAAGGCATCAAACATATTTTCTTTTAGGCAGATATTTTGTCTCAAACATGGCCTTTGCGTGCCAAAAGGAAAAAGAAAAAAAAAGAAAAAAGTGTGTGTTCTACTTTTTCCCAAACAAAGTAAGGCCAATTTGCCTCTATGATTTATCTAAGATTTATTTATTTTTAAGTTTAATTCAATTCAATTTTTTAATAAAAAGTTTACATGAAACTTAAAGCATGAGGCCTCATCCTCAACCTACACCCAAAAAACCTACCCATCAGAATATTCTAGAAAAGCCAAGATTTAAAGAAGAAATCATTGTTAAGAACCACATTAGGAAGTTACATCCCCATCCATGGTGGATGAAGGTGCTCATCCGATCTAGTCCCTCAAGAGCCTTTTGGGTTCATTGTGTTCCCAATGGTCATTCCCCATTACATGGCTAAGGTGAACCTTCTAAGAAGATTTAGGCCTCTTTAGAAGCTACATTTAACCCTAGAAATGTTATACCATAATCCAGGGTCAACACACGTTTGTTGAATTTTTATTTATTTTTTACTTTTGAAGAATCCTTATTGAAAAATAATTTCCTGATTTTAAAATAATTTCCTTAACAACAATTTTTTTTTTTTTTTTGGGGAAAATTAATCTTCAACAAATTTCAACATTTTCACAAATAATATAATTAGCGTCAAAGTTGCCAACGTACTACATAGAGGATGCGATGTGGATGCAAAAGTTGGAGACCCTCATTTATAATGTTTACAAGCAACCCTAAATATTTTGGGGTCTTTTAGATTTTACCCTTGTTAAACCCAATTTTTTTCATTTTGTTACTACCAATATATGTTGGTCTAATATACATATTTACACTTGGTATCAACAATGGTATCAAAAGGTGAAACCGGACTAGTCCTAGGTGAGGTTGATCTTAGTATAGCCCCCGCCCAGTATTAGGGTTTGAAAATATTAGGGAGAGACCAAACTCGTCTATTAGGGTTTAGAGGAACTTCATGTTCAACCCATCTTCACTCCTCTAGCATCAACTTTTGTAATGGTGAATAAAAACATGGGGGTTGTGAGATTATGTTTACTAGGCATGGAGTAGGCTAACACCACTCCCCCATTTTTCAGCATGATTTGAATGTAGATTGGAATTGTTTTGAAATCAAAAAAAGCCTTTGATTAGGGCTTAAGAATCCATGAGAGACTCCATAGGTTACCATTAAACCCATATCTATGGTTATTACCTAATGACTTGACTTCACGATATTTAATGTGTAAAAATTCTAAAGCAACAACAAATTTCAACACAAATGAAAGAGCTAATAAAATATGTTATTTATACCAATATTCATTATATATATATATATATAGTATATAAATATATATAAAGGTTGGTACTAAACTTCATATATATATGTATATATTGATACCATTTTATACCCAACTCTTAATGTGTGGGTTATTTATGTCAGTTGGTTTTTTGCTTCCACACACTTTCACTTTAGTCTTTTCTCTTGTGCACATTATCATGAACATGCACGAGTCAAGTGCGCCTCTCTTGCACATTATCATGAACATGCACGAGTCAAGTGCGTCTCTCTTGCACATTATCATGAACATGCGCGAGTCAAGGCGCCTTCTCTTGCACCCTTATCATGAACATGTGCGAATCAAGTGCGTTCTCTCACACACACTAGTATCATGAACATGATGATGTGTGTGAGTCAAGTGCACGATTCGTTTGTGGGAAGCACTTTGTCGGAGCATGTGTGTCTTTCTTTTTATCTTTCTAGTTCTGTTTGACGAATGAAAATGGATGAGGATGGATGAGGATGGATGGGAGGACGGATGAGGATGGATGGAAGGATGGATGAGGATGGATGGAAGGATAGACACGGAGAGAATATATCAGTACTGACGGGTCAAGTAGGTTGTGTGTGTATCTGCAACTTTGGAAGGTGGCCATGTGATTTAAGACCAGCTGTTGAGAAGTTACAAGTCAGCCTTTGTGTCCGACAAGTAATAAGTCGGCCCGTTTACAATTAGTTGCGTACTAACCACAACTTGCAATGCCAAATAATCGGCTCTACCTAGCCCACTCACCCCTATCCCCACCCCAAAAAAAAAAAAAAAAAAACCCAAAAAAAAAAACAAAAAAACATAAATCAAAAAAAACCCAAAAAGAAGGAGAGAGGGCAAAGACAAACACCAACCACTCTTTTTTTTC
>Ga0116227_10009012_pt1 | contig 18366 bp, 11 predicted proteins | sample S1TSphgellanicum_FD_89693 | JGI IMG/M metagenome (GOLD analysis project Ga0116227, IMG submission 89693) | Host-associated microbial communities from peat moss isolated from Minnesota, USA - S1T2_Fb - Sphagnum magellanicum MG | ecosystem: Host-associated > Plants > Peat moss > Unclassified... | reverse complement strand
ATGCATGCATATTTGGTCAATCCTTGTGCCTTGGAAATCTCAAATCCCTTTCTTAATCATATTCTAATTTCTAGATGTCTTTGTTTGAACCAATACCACCATGAGATCCCGAGGATCCCATACCTGAATGGTGTAGGTTGAATCTATGTCAATAGAACAACCTTGAATTTTAGCTCTTGTAATATAATTGACAGTCCATAGTTTACATGCCCAAAATCCAAGATACAACTTTTGTCTCTTTTCCTTTTGATAAAACACATGGTGGGCCAACCTTCTTAAATTTAGTTTTACCTTTCAAGTGATCTAATAGTGACATTATGGGTATGTTTTAGTGGCAGCTTGCCTTCCTCAATGATGTAATTCCTTTCTCCATAACATCCATGGCCTCCTCTAGATATTCAGTTGTCTAACCACCTTTTGTAATTATGGTTGTGCTTTTAATTGTTCTTGTTGATTTTTGGTGTTGATGTGTTTTAGGTTGAAGTAGAATGTTCTCCTTGTCCACAAAATGTTGATTTAACACGCTACTCCTCCTTCTATGTGGCACATGCATCATCATGGTTGACTTGATCCTCTTGGCCTTAACCTCCACCAAACTGGTGATTTTTGTTCAAGACCAACAAATGGTATCCCTTATCCCTAAATTCAAACTAGGACCACAAAAATTTAGTTAGTGTAGAGCATATATGAAAAACATAAAGTTCTACTTTCACCTCTTGAATTATAATTTTGCTACATTCAACCTTTTTTTCTACTTTCACTTCTTGAAGTGCAATTATATTTCATTTAGCCTAAATTCCTCTCCTTTAATTGTTCACTAGTATTTTTATTACACTCAACCTACTTTCCATACAATATTGATCTTAGCCCTATGGCTCTAGGAACTAAAAGTTTGAAATTCAAAAAACTTTTGTAATTCATGTTCAAGAATTTTGGACATGTTTCCTCTTTGGTAAAAAAAGTAGAAAATGTTATTGTATTGAGACACTCTTCCATTAAATTTTTGTTTTTAGATTTTTGGTGGGAAATGTGAGCAATGGAATGTTAATAGAGGTCCTTGTTGTTTGTAATTTGCTTTGCCACCAAAACAAATTCATCCCATAATGAATTACAATGATTTATCTACTTTAAATCATTCATTTAACTGAACACTTAATAATGCCAACTCCACAAAAATCTTGAAATTTTTCACACCCTCCACCTTTATGAGGGGCATCCACATTTATATAATGAACACCTTAAACCCTAAATCAACTTTAAATCATTTATTTCCAAACACTTATTCTCCCATCCTTGTGAGTTTTTATTTTATTCAACCCCATAACAATTTGGAGATTTCCCATAACATCTCCCTTTATTAAAGGCACCCACATTTGTATAATGAACACATTAAATCCTAAACCAACTTTAAAATCACCTATTGCCAAACACTTATCCTATGGGTCCTAATTTTATTCATGTGCACACCTAAGAACATGATTAACTATTTTCAACCCCACCATTAATAATCCAATTCTTTAAATTAAAAAGCATGCCCGTATGCATGGCCTTATACATGACGGTTGGGTACGGGCATGATAATCATGCCTTTTACGGTTAATGTACGCTCTTAGGGTTAATGTACATTCTTAGGTTATTGTACGTTATTAGGTGTTTTAGGGTTATGGCTTGTTTAAGGTTTCAGCTTGTTGACGGCTATATAAAAGGTCAAGCTCTTCCCTTCTCTTGTTAGTTTTTCTAAAATTCTTTTGTCAGGGAAAATTTCCTCCATAGTTAGACTGTAATTCTAGATGCTCACAACAGCTATTACACAACCACCGTTTACATACACTATGTTTTTTTACCTTCTTTTCAATTTAAATCTAAAACCTACTCTTTGTCACTTAATGTTGAAAGTGACATATTTTTCCTAGCTTTGAGTTTCTTGGGTTGTTTTTACTTGTTACTTTCTCGTGTTTTTGAGTTGCTGCTATTTCTTTTTCTTTCTCTACACTTATACTGTAGCTACAATAGGAACAACAACAACCATAACTAACAACAATGTAAGTGAAGGAGAAGGGACACCGGAAACAAGCTACAAGCTGTGAAGTTCTGAATTCCGGAGCTTTGGAGGGAAGAAGGAGCGAGCAACTCCAAAGCTTGTTTTACTACCAACTTTAGGTCTTGGGAACATGCACACACACACCCACACAAGGTTTGATTGCAGTACAAGATTTGCACTAGATGATGCAACCCCACATACATTTGCTTTCCTTGTACATGGGTTTTGAGGTTAGCATTTGGGTTATGTACTCCTGTGTGTTTTTGAGCTTGTAGTCATGTAATGAGTAACCCTTGTAGCAGATTGCTATTGAAATAATGCTCCAACATAGATGACTTTTTTACCATGGTTGGAATCTAGATCAATAAGCCTTTTCTAGAACCAAAAGAACAAACAAAGTCAATCAACAAAATTTAAATTCCAATTTGAATAGTGTTACCATTAAAATTTTGAATTATGCCACCAACCTTAAGTTCATTTTGCAAAATAAAAAACAAAAACAATTTTTTTGAAAGACTCCATAACACCACAACAAAAAGTATTAAGAACACAAAATTCAACCCAAGATGAAAGTAGATAAAAAAAACTTATATGTGAAATTGTAATTGATGGAGCAAATTTACAAAGATGTTCCAACAATGTTTAGTCAATTCTTATCACTTGAACACATCCTAACTCTTGAGTCTTCATAAAACCTTACATAGAATAAGGATTAAAGAACATTTCACAATTTGAAAGCACGAAAAAAGCTAAACGATGAACACATTAAACATACAACAATTAATATGTGTAGATTATGGAATTTGGATTCACAAAATGGGCCATGGTAGTTAAATAATGTTCAATGTAATCACCTTTCTCCAATTAATGAACCCACCATGAAAACTATGAATGAATTTGATGAAACCTTATTGAATTGAAGGTGGATTTGGTTGTTGTTTGGGCAATTCAACTTTATTTGTGTGAACATGGTGTTGCTATCTAACAAATAGTTAATGAACATGAATAGTTGAATAGTGGTGACATGGCAAAGTGATTGCATTTGGACTTGGCTATAATTGTTAATGGGACAAACAAGATTTGGCTTTTTTTTCCAATTAATCTATCAATTTTCCTAAAGCAGTTTTGTTGAATTCAACTTATTTTAAAAATTTGATGAAAGTTTGCCCACAAAAAAAAACATTATTATAGGGTGGTGAAGGAGTAAAGTAGTTCAAAAATATTTGCTCATGCCCAAGCTCCCTTTCTCTTGGCAAGTTCTTCACACACCCCACCTTGCCATTGCCATGCCTTTGCTTCTGATCTTCCAAGGTTTGAGCAAGCTTCTCTAAAGCTCCTTGTAGAAACAACTCTTCCCGATTGTAATCATTGAGATTGTCTTCAAGATGAGCAAATAGCCTTTTTCAATCCGAAGCTTAGCCATGAGTTTTATCTATTTGTGAATGAAACTTCATGCCCAGAAAAGCTCTAAAAGCTTCATGGTGATGGTGGTCTTGGAGCATGCAAAAACTTTCTAATGATTGCAATCCTCACAACTACGGGGCCTATTGCCGCACAATTGTTGGTGAACATTTTGCTCAAATGGTGTAGTTTGAACAAGGGTTTGAGAAACAACTCTGGAAGCTATTGATATAGTGTGTGTTTACAAGGTACCCAGTGGAGATGCTCCTAATGATGATCTTTGGTAAGGCTAATGATAAACTAAGAGCAGAATGTGCCCCCACAGGCTATTCCCTATCATGAGGATCAATATGTAAACCCTTGTGACCAAATTCAATACTTGAACAATATTTTAATTGAAATTTTTTAAAAACTAAAACTAAATATTTTAAGGAAATTGGGGCACAATCTTGGAATAGTTAGAGAGCTCTCAATAGGGTTTAATGGAGGTGAGTCCATAATTTTTGTTAGACCTTAGGTGAAAGATATATTCAATTTTAAATATTTTTTTTCATTGGAAATTCAACAATATCAAAAAATTTAAAGTTTTGAAAAGATTGAGGTGTGCTTTTGCTACTATTGGAAAGCCTTCAATGAGTGGGATTTCTGGAGGTGAATTTGTAATATTTAAAACTAAGGTGGGTGAGATATTCAATTCTGAGTGTATTTCATGATTGGAAACCAGTTTAGAATTTAAAGTAATTTCACAATTGGGTTCTATTATCAAAGTCAGGTTCACACTTGGAGCAACACAGCATGAAAGTTGTATTCACACTTGAGCTAACTGCACACACCAGACTAGGATGTATTTAGGTAGCTTGTTTATTTGTCATGTTGAGACCTCCCAATTCACAGGGCTCCATGACTAAGGGGTGCAATGACATACTGTCATGATGTTTGGCCTTGAACTGGGGAGTTATTGAATATTGAATAATTTTGTCAAGAAAATTCAATAAAATAACTTGAGATTTGGTTTTATTATTTAATTTATGAGTCAAAATTTAATTTAATCAAGAATAATAATTTTTTTGGGTTTAGATGGCAGACCAATTAATATCAATCACTATACTCACCTTGACTTTTGATCCCAATGGAATTTCCAAAATATAGTGCAAGCTTTGCCTAGACACAGTCCTTCATCTCTTCCACACATACCAACTAGTGCACCCCCATCATGAGCTGATCACTAGCTGATTTGTGATAGAGAATGCCATTTTAGCATTAGGTCTTCTACTTCATTACTACTGTTTTGATTATTTTAATTTTTCTTTTGTGTGTTTACATTTGCTTCAACATGCCTTGTACTTTTTGTGGATGGATTTCCATACTTACTTATATATATGTACAGGGTTTTTCTTCTTTTTTCAAGAATTTGGTGAGCAATGGAAGGGATAGGCAATTTACCGTAGCAAATTCTACTCACCGACCATGTAGAGGATGCCTGTGTCCTGAAATTTAGAAAGCAAAACTAGTTCTAAACTGGGGATGTTTGATTTGCACTCACCAATATCAAGCTCAAACAGATTTCCACAACCTTCCCAACTACCATGCTTTTTGAACCAGGACAGATATGATATTAAGTTTATTGTTATCACAAACCATCTTCACAAACAAAATCTGATGAGAAACGCCTCTGGTCAGAACAGACTGCTGTTTTCAATAATACTTGAAACCCAGCTAAATTCTGCAGATGTATTTCATACAAAAACAATGCTACATGGTTGGTTTAGCCTATAGATTTAGCTGCAAGATCTCGTTAAGATCACAAGAATACGTCCTGTGTATCCATATATCCATATTCCCAAAACTGCTGGTAACTGCAAAAAAAAATTTACTGAGACAAGGTCATCTTGGATCTATTTCCAGTCGTCACCAGAAGGAATCGAGGTCTTCATTAGTGATGCAAAATTCTTGACATCTTCAGATATAGTCAACCAGAGAAGAATTGAGAGATGACCCACTAATGAGGCACCAGACAATAACGGATATCTCAGATCTGAGCAAAAATCCAGCGGGAACTTCACCCTAAAGAAAATAGAAAACCGACCCACAAGATAGAATCAAGGAGTAATTTCAATGTTCAGGGGCTTTCCACATTCATCACTGAAAGGAGAGGAATATAATCGTGCAACATGTTCCCAATCTCAAGGCCCACGGCCATCATGGATCAGGGTGGGTGAGTGAGCTGGATATCTATTTTGCAAGTCATAAAAGTTGCTCCCAACCAAAACGGTAGAGGCAACGGCAAAATGAGCTTGCTTTCAACACAAGCTTCCAGTCATGTAATCTCACCTCAAGTCATTCAAACGTGATCTGAATCCCAAACTTTAGCGTACTGCGACAAAATGTTTATTTTCTGATTGTTTTGCAAATTGGGTTCATTACGCATTAGACTGAAATAAACACTCACAAGAGCAGCAAAACCTACAGAGCACTACGTCAGTGGGAAGTCACCCTAGTGAGAACTCTAATAACATGCATCCACCAGGACGATGAATCACGGCTTTGGTTTTCCAAGGAAGAAAACTCAGGGCAGACAGCACAGGTTCTGCGAGGATAAACTTGCTCAAAAATAAGAGGTCTCGATGTGCTCAGCAAAACGCATCCCCGTTCAGCGAGCAGGCCATGCTCTCATACAAGAGGTGTCAGAAAGTTTGCATGCTCATCACAGCACATTCCAACCTCTGCCCATTACATCTTTCCCGACGCGGCACAGTACTTGTGCTGCCACGGTCCGGCACAAAACACATGAAAAGAACGTCCACTACAACGAGCAAACCTCAACATTGAAACTAACTCCTCTTCAATATCATTGCAAAAACTCCAAGCACGAGACAAAGAAAATCATCAACACGATAACTATAAGAAGAGACCAGAGTGGCCGCTCCCGAGGCGGCGCAGATCCACCTCCACTCTCAGCAGTCCAACTCCCTCCAGCCGAGGCTTCTTTGTAGGGTTTCACGGCAACCAAACCCTAAAGAACACTCACAGGATTATGCGCGTGTGCTTTTGAAACCCTAACCCTAAATTTTGACCTGATCAGAGCTTTCTATGCCAGCTTGTTTTCTTTGTGGGCTCTGTCCTACAATGGCATTGTGCAACTCCTTTGGAGGGAGTATAAGTGTGATTTTCGACCTGTTCCCTCGGCCACCTCGAAATTTAGGGTTAGGGTTTTGAGAGCACACATACATAACCCTGTGAGCATTCTTTAGGGATTGGTTGCTGTGAAACCTTACTAAGAAGCCCTGGAAGTCCTTTTCCTAGTAAAAGGAGAGCTGGGATTTTTTCACTCTTTAGAAATTGTGACAGGTTGGCTGGTACCTTCCGTTGGTGAGAAGATCCCAGTACAGCCTGACTGGTACATTCCAGCAGAAGATCTCGCTTGCTCAAAACAGGTTTCTTCAGGCAGGTAAGCGAGCTGAAAATACAAAGGAAAAATCCAGGCAGTGCTTGACGGGTGGAGAATCAAAAGTAGGTTTAATGGATAAAATTATAGGTCTCGGTGTAAGTTTTTTAAATTTAAAAGTTGGATGAAATGGGTGAAGTGGAGTGGGATAAGGGGAGAGGGAGGGTTGTGTATTTAATTTCTTCCCTCCTCAAAGGTGTTGGTTTTGAGTACGGGGTTTGAGTGGATTTTTGTTCATTGGGTGGCATGGGAAGGGGAGAATAGGCTTTTTTTTTAAATGGATAGGCAAGGGGGGTTGAGTTTAATTTTTTTTGTTATTTTTTTTATTTTATTTTTTCTAGGAGTTGTTTCTTGGGGTGGTGGTGGGTGATTTTTTTCTTCTTTTTTTTCCCCTTTTGAAAGGGGGATGGGAGGAGTGTTTATTTGGGGGATGGTTTTGGGGGGTTTTTTCTTGGGTGGCATGGGAAACGGGGAGGGAGGGTCAGCCAAGGCTAAAATATGCTAATTTATTAGAGAGCTAAGCTTCGTCTATTTTGAAGGTAATTAAAAAAACAATTTGAATACAATTCATGCTCAAAGTTAATTTGGTACAGTTTTGTGTGACAATTTTCTTGGGGGGCTTGGCCTCTCCTTTTAAAAGCCATTGATTTCATTTCATTTAAAACATTATTTTAAGACAAATGATATGATGGTAGAGTCACTTGTCATAATCCTAATTTTACACAAACAAGAGTCCAAGGTTTATAGTATCAATGTAGAAAATATACACAAACATACATGGTTAGTAAAATAAGCTTGTGCTTAGGGGTTTGAAAAAAAAGCTTATGTGAGCAATGCAATTGTTCAAATTTGTGCCTTGAGTTGTTTTCTAAAGTTGCCTTAATGAACAAGATAATACATTCAAGAATTGAATTTGAAAAGAGTGAACAATTCCATTTGAAACCATATTCAATTTATCATGAAATGAACATATAGCACTTCAAAGTTACATTCAGAAAAAATTGGCGAAAAGTTCCACTTTGAGTCCCAAATATGTAATTAATGTGAAATCCTATATGTTAACAAGGCTGGCCCTGCCAATAGATAAGTTGTTGTACATCTACCCACTGTGTCCACACTCTAAACACCAAAACAGTCCGTTCCAATCTAATGTGAAACTGGTTCAAATAAGGTAAAACTTCCAAAAGTTGGATACAATGCAGGTTGAATATTTTCATATTATTGTGGGTTGAATATAATCATTATAAAAATTCAATACTCTTTATACCTAATTTCTTAATCAATTTTGTCACATGAAATTGGATTTTATGGGGTTTATAATTTGATTCATATTTTTTTAAATGATTAAATAGAAAAACATTCATAAACATTGAATTGTCATTTCAAACAGATTATGATGCCTTTTGGCTTCATGAATGTGTTAATGATCTTTTAATGGTTGAAAAAATGAGAATGTTATTGTACCAAAAAAAAGTTCCATGTTATGTACCGGAAGGAATGGAAGACTAGAATATAATTTTTTTGTTTAGGTCATGAGAAATATGGAGAGTTTTCATGTGAATTCTGTTTCACATTTTGCTTCATTGGTTGTGGGTGCTAATTTGCAAAATTGTTATAATGCACATCTTGTTAATGCATGAAGTTGCTAAAGCTCAAGTTTTTGTTTCGTAGCGAAATTCTCTTGTGTTGTTGATTTGCATGTTAATGACATTTTGACTTGAAAGAACTTAGAAATCATAAATGTCATGCATATCCTACTGTGGCATTATTAATAGAAGTTTTCTTTTGAGATTTTTGAAGTAGCTTCATTGGCGAGGATCCCAAAAAGGTTTAACATTAGATGGTGACAATTTTGGAGGTATTCTAAAATATTTTTAGGATTCTTGCTGCAACTAACAACCTTGGCAATACTTAGATTTAGAGTTTCTAGATATTTATTTATTTTCAAAAGTGGCAAAAACAACATCAAAACCATTAAAAAAAATTTCTTCTATTATGCATTAATCTCAATATATTAATGCATACATTATATTTTAATTATAAATTGGTTCCCAAAATACACATAACCTTATTATATAAATAATTAAATTATAATTTTCATTCAACAACCAATATATGGCACCTTATATTTTTCCTCACATTTTCTAAATTCAAAGAAAAATGCCCCCCTCCCATGCTTGACACCCTTTTGGTGGAATTGGTAGAAGGACCAAACCATGGAACTAACTTTATGATAGAATTGGAATTCCAATTGAAATCTTGAAAACAAGTTCAAGTTCTTAAGGTAGTCACATTGAACTGTTTTGAATAGTTAGGAAGTAAACCAATCTTTTGAGCTAGATGATGAGTTTTTAGTTTCTTATAAATTTTGGCACTTTCACAAATTTTAGTTTCACCTTGTAAAACTCCATATCTATAAGATCTCTAGTCTTTGGGAGTGTGTAATGTGTACATGGAATCAAAATATATTTTCAAACTAGGCCTAAAAGGTTTTTGAATTTAAATTTTTTTAACAAAATTGTAATTGCAAGTTTAAAATTTTGAAAAACTAGATTCAAAGCTACACTTAAAGAACTAGCAAAAATGTTTTAAAGCCTCAAAACTAAGATCGAAAGAATTTTCAAAAAGGAAAAATTGGGGGTAGTTGCAAGATAAGGTGGACCACTTTTTGCATCACATTATGTTTTTGTTAAATGTCATGCATTAACACGCCATTAACATGTCATAAAATCATAATTATGTTAAATTTTCCATTGAGGGTGCAATCACAATCAAATGAGCCAAAAAAACACGTTGGATGACTACCAAAATTCTATAAAAATTGAAATTTTGTTAGATATATTTTTGTGGTGCCACTTTAGTGCCATGTTAATCATGGACTATAATGTTAAATGACTAATATGAATGTTGAAAAATTCAAAATAAAAATTCAAAAAAATGATTTTTGGTTTTGGTTTTAATAAAGGACCTTTGAGCGTGAACAACATTTGCATCAAAAGTAGTTAATTTTGTAAATTACTAAATTGAAAACTTTTTTTATAAGGGAATTTTGATGAGAAAAAAATTGAGATGATGTTAATCGATTATCCACATTCTAAAAGCATTCACAATTTGAAAGTTGTGAAATTTTAAATTTTTAAAAATTAAAAATCTATTGAACAAAATTTCAAATTTTCAAAAGTCCTTTACCACATGTAAATGGGGTGTAATGTACATGACATCTAAAAAAAAGTTATACTTATGAAACTCTAAAATAAATCATCAAATAATTAACGTATTTTCATACAATTTGAAATTAAAATAATTTTTCAAAACGAAATGTAGAATTTGGTAAAATATGTACACTTTTTTTTAAAAAATAATTATTCATGAAAACTTAATATAGAAAATGTGATGTATTGGAAAAATTATATGTATTTTTATAACATATTGCAAAAGATTTCATCCCAAAAATCCATTTTATGAGAAAGTGAAAATGACTATAAAAAGACTATGTCCTCAAATCCTTCATCACTGTTGGCTCATTTGATTGTGATTTCACCCTTGAATTAAGGTTTTCAACTTAAATAAAAAGAAATATTATTAAAAATTACAACATACATTTTCGAAATATATTGTAATAGAATTTTGAAATTGAAAAACATGGATTGATTTTTTTTTGTCTATGGTTTTATATAACTAATATTTTTTTGTTCATGAATTTTTTTTGGGATATCTTATAAGGATTCAATATATAATATATTAAAATAAAATTAACATAAATGCAAAATAATCATTATAAGAAAATTAACCTTAAAAAAAGTTATGAATTTTTGAAAATCATAAAATGGACCTTATTTTTAAAAATCAATATCATAATCATTTATTAATGGATGTAATTTTTTTTCCTTTTAACATCTATGTTAAAAAGTCATAGGGTTGGGCTTTTATTCATGCAATCTTTATTAACTCATTAGCCATTTTAATCCCCCATTTAAATAGTGATATCACAAGAAATTACAATTTTAACACTATTGAATGGAATTTTTATGAACTTTTTATTTACCAAAATTGGTCCACCTTATCTTGTAACCACCCTTGGACAATGTTGGTTCAAACCATTTTGCATTGGGTTATTCCTTGGTTTGAATCATAACGGTTTTTTTTCGAACATATTTTTAAGTATATCAATGTTTAATGGAATATAATTCAAAGGTTTTCACCTTCTAAATTTTGCTTATGTTATAACATTTTGAATGGTTATTTAAACTACATATTGAACATTCATTAGGTTTTCATATTACTAGAAATTTCAATATTTCATGGAAAAATAATTTTAATCATCACCATTATGTATCTTGTCACATTTTTTAATTCAAAATTTTCACACATACCATTTTAAGATGATGAAAATAATTGCTTACTTCATTTCCTTTTAGGCTTTATGTTTAAAGATGGATATGAAGCCTTCAATCAATAATATGATGTGAGTATTAAGTTGAAATAGTTAAACATCGAGCAAGTGATAACTTTTTAAATGAATGTCTTTATAAACATGTTTATAATGACTTAAAGATCATTTACACCAAAAGTTAAAATGTTGTTTGAAAACTTGTAATAGTAAAATATGTTTATCATGCATTTACACCTACTTTGTTGTTAACATGAAAAAGAACATTATAGTTGATGTGGCAAACAATGTTCAATAAATTGTAGCATTAATGTTAGAGCATAAAGAAATGGTAAAATTTACCATTTTGTGATTACTTTCCCAATTTTTAACTCAATGTTAAAGTTAAAAAATTAAAAATAATAAAATAAGTTAGTGTCAATTGAATCTTATTTGAGCATGTTCTTCTTCACACAAGAAGCTACTTGCGTTTCATTACACTACAAAGCTTCATTACATTACTTCATTAGCAATTTTATGAACATTTATAAAGCTTTACACCATCTTGCTCATTGTTGCTACATGCACATTGTCATTGTACACACATCACAAAGATCATCATATCCAAATCATTGTTGTCATGCATCATTACTATATATACAGTATCATTAGACATGCATCACCAAGATCATTGTGCACATTATTGTTGGGTCAAAACACATTCAAAAGAAACCAAAAAGAACATTGGATGTTATTTATAACTAGTCAAAATCAAAGATTTATTTATATTTTTTCCATTTGAACCATTTCAATCTTAGCAAATTGTTCTTTTCCACTTCATATTATTGTCAAGAAACTCTAATTAAAAATCCATTTGATCCAATTTTAAGTTCAGGTTTTAATGTAAGACATTTGAAAATGAACACCTATTATGTCAAAACAAGATAATTTTGCAAAAGACTATAAAAAATATTCATACAATAAAAACATTTTAATGAAAAAAAAGAAGATGTATTAGTCACACTCAAAAAACATTTGTAATTTACAAAATACAAAATTCTAAAACTTTGAAATTTTGAATATTTTTTCATAATTGTTTCAAACTTTTAGAACTTCAAGTATCCTATACCACATAAAAATGGGATATAATGTACATGGTGCATTAAGAAAAGTTGTAATTTGGAATACAAAATATTCAAAAAAAGTAAGAAATGAATTTTTGGGTATGATTTGAAGTTGTGATCATTTTTTAAAAAGGAAATGGTAAATTTGCACACTTTTAAGAATTTATATGTGTTGAATAATGGTTAACAAAAAAAATTGAATTATTGGGGCAACTTTAAGTATTTTTTATAAAATATTGCAAAAGATTTCATTGAAAAATTCATTTGCATGGAAAAGTTATTTTTAAGCAAAAGGATTTATAGGTATTGTCTAAAGAAGTATGACTTGTGCATAAACGTGTGCCATAAAGCCTAAGCTTGGAGCTTGTAGCTTAAAACTTAATGTGATTTTAATCCACCTACGTGGATTAATTTCATTTATGAGTTAAATTAAATAAATAAATAATTGGATGAAATTCATCCATTTGTTGTTCAAGTACTAATATCTCAAGCTTGAATGTCATTTAATAATGATGGATAATGTGACTATAATTGGGGAAAATATGATAATGGGACCAAAATAATTTTTAAAATTTTGTTTAAAATTTTCATCAATAATGTTAAAAAATTAAAAAAATGTTATCATGGGATGAGTGTTAACTCCCCACCCCCTCTTTCCAATTGAAGTCAACAACATTATATATGTATTTTGTGAAAAATTAAGGCGCCTTGAAAATAAATAATTATTAAAAATAATCCCATTGTCATCTATGTTAGTAAGTTGTTTGAAGAAAAGGTAATTAAGGTGGTTGAAATTGAGTTTTAGTTTATTTCAAAATTTCATTGTCATCAATCACAATAAGTAAATTAAAGATATTTAAAGCATTCAAAACCCATTGTTGTTAACAACACCAATTAGATTTGATGAAAGTTGTGGCACCCTCAAAGAAAAATGATAACAAATCTTCCATTGTTGTCCATGACGCTTATAAATAAGTTTGAGTGAAATTGTGGCACCTTTGGAAAGGGGAAAACAAAAAGCCTTGGCATTGTCATCAACGACATTAGGTCAATTTACTTGGAAAAAATATATTTTTTTTCTTATTTTCTTATAAAAACAACCATGGGGTGGATGTTAGTATGACAATAGTAATAGAGTTGTGTTCCCAAACCACCTTAAGAAAGTGCCCCAATAAAACTACAAGTTGGCTATCCCAAAATGGCACTTTAAACCATAGCCTTCAAATTCAATTATAATGGAATTTACATTATATTATTCAACAAAGGTTGTATCATATAATTAAATTGTGTTTTATGAAGCTCTAGTTAATTAAAACTAGGGAGGGAAAAAAATTCATTAATAAGACCTTAATGATAAAATAAAATATTCATCCATAATGAAGATGAATGTTTACATTCATCCCATGTTTGCTTCTAGGTTTACCTATAACATTCATTTTGTGGTTAAATTCTTGGGTTTTACTTGCATGTGTATAGGGGAAAAAACATTTTACCATCACAAGTTCTAACTCTAGGCTTTAGGTTCAAGTTCTAGGTTCATGCAACAACTTGCCTTTTATCGAAAGTAACCACCATGGGCTCCTTTTATTGTGATTGCAGCCTATTGATTTGCACATCAATAACAATTTGTTGTATAATATGTCTACAACACTAATTACACAATATTTTTAGTCATGGAAGAAATGTTTAATGACATTGATAACAAACCTTCACAACAATAATTCACAAATCAAGGCAAGTTTCTACAAAAGTTGAATGCAAGTTTTAATGTAATTCAGTTGCAAGAAACAAAACCAAAATAAATTGTAAAATGTTTTTACAATCATAAATCAAGAAGATGTAACAACTATGTAAAATGGTTGTGGAGCTCTTTAAAGAAAAGATATTCAATTTTAGAAAGGTGCTTTTGACACATTCCATTAATAACACCCACACCAAACAACATCAATAATTGAATTGGGAATATTAAGAAATGACGACCTTCATATAAACAATGATAAAAAAATTCCTTGTGGGATTGGATTTAGTTGATCCTTGTGATCAATTTAAGATTACAAAATTGAAGTGGAAGAAAGTGCATGTGTAATTAATTCAAGTGGACATTCAATATTGTTGTGGAACAAGGCATGGCCTACAAAGAAAAATGGGGAACCATGTATGGTATAATGGAAACTTCAAGTGTATTTAAATGATTACATAAATGAAATCAGACATGTAACATGGAATATTGGGACTTAATATCGTAAGAGAAAATAATTGTGAGTCTTCCACGACATTACAACAAGAACATGCATGAATTAATTGATTCATTCATGGAAAGTAGCCCCATACTAAGACATCCCAATGTTTGGATATGATGGTTGTAAATCATGACATTATTTACATTCAAAAAGTCAAACTCTAGAACAATTTTCAAAGGATGGTGAAAAAACAATGACAAAGGACAAATTGAAGAAGGAACTAAATGTTTTTCTATATGTTAAAATTAATAGTTGAACGCATATGTCAATTGCAATATCCCCCTTACCATGTGTGCCCCCAAGGCAAATTGTCCCATAGTCTAAACCACCAACTTCAAGAACTCATCACATACCACCATCTAGTTCATGGGAGAAACCAATACAACTTCACATTGAGATTGTGAAGTTGGGAAATATATTTAGGTGAAAGCACATTACGCCCCCCAAAAATTGTAATCACAAACACATAAATTTGACATTTGGTTATTTTTGGTACATGTGCACATCACATTTTGGATTATTTTTGTTCATTTCAAATATATTGCATTAGTTTTAGACTTAAACTAGTTTATTTTTAAAAAACTCTAACAAACATTATGCACTTGAACATCTGAAATATATTTGTGTTGAAATAAGTATATCATAAAGTATGAAAATTACAAATATACTTCAAAACTAAGGTTATGGGTGGAGTTTTGTAGTGAATTTTTTGTGGTGAATAATTCTAATATACATCAATTAAATTTAAAACCATTTAAAAGTTTAACATTTTTGGTGAAAATCCATTAAAAATGTGGTTTTTTGCACTTTTGGAACAACAAATGCATAATAAACTCTTATTTTTGGGAAAAAACTATTACTTTAAGAAAAAGGAAATATTTTATAAGTGAGCATTGTATTATTTTTTCATTTTTCTTTGGTTTGGTAATGTGTCATGAACGATAAACATGAGGCCCTATTAGCATTGAAAAATGTACATTATATATTTTATACACATTGCTTTTATCCAATCCTCTTCATCTAACTATTGAATTAAGTTTAACTTTGATTCAAAATGAACTTTGAGTTCCAAAATGTTGTCAAGAGCATTCCAACTTGTTTTTTCCCTTATGTTTAGGATTTCAAAAAAATGTCATCAAGATTTCAACTTACTACATACTTATCATACTTGTTCTACATATTTTTGGGGGTGAAAAGTGGCTCACCCATAATGTGCTTTCACCCATCTCTAGAAAGGGATTCAAACTTGCTAGGAAAATTTTGAAGTCACCTCCTTCAATTGGTAGACTAGTTCTTGGGAACAAAGGTCTAAAAAAAATCATCTTTAGTTCATAATGCAATGGTGTTTAAGTAATTGAATGAAGAAACAATAAATTAATAATTGCAATAATTGACAAAATTCATTAGGGTAACCTTGAAATTGAATAATGATCATCCTTGGCACAAATAAAACTTGAAAACTAGTAATTATAAATTAATAATTGATAGACATAAAAATCAATAACACATAGGAAGACATGGTTATAATTATATTTGGACTTTTCAATGTAATAAGGATGATGCTTATCAAAAAAACCTTTTGAAACATCCTCAAATTGATTTGCACATCACCACACATGAAAAGAAAAATGTATTTTGCAAATGAATTACATGAGTTTGAAAAAAAATGAAATTTTGATTAGGACTTTACAAAATCTTTCAATTGACTTTACATTTCATTTCTAATTCAAATGACATTTTTCAATTGAGGTTAAAAGTGACAAAAAATAAAGAAATAAATGAGAGTGACAACATTCCCAACATTGTACAAAGGAGGCAATTGAAAAGGGAAATATATGTGGAGGGAAATAATACAAACCCAATGACATAAATGAAATTAAAGTATTGGGGGTGATGTTAATTTAAATGAGGACCTATTTCTAGAAATGCAAACTAGATATGCTATTGAGTGGCTTCAATAGGACAAAAACCGTAATATATTGTATACCATAAACAATCAAAATTGGGTTTTATGAAGATCTTTCAATAAAAGCGTAGTTGGTATTGAAGACCAAGAAGGCAATCTGTTTCAACAAAACATAAATAAACCCCAAATTGAAATTAAACCAAAATGGTGACTACAAAAACCTTGAAAACAAATATGGCCAAAAGTATCAAATTCCATCAAATTTTTTTGAGTTCAACTAGGTAGACTTCTCTATAGGGCACAATGAAATGGAAAATCCCTATTGTGAAATTTTTTGTATTAAAGCTTTTGGACACTTTTGAAATTTCAAATGTTCATAGAATTGGACAAAAATTACATGCCTTATTGATGGTAAAAAAAATTAAGGTAGATAGAAGGTGATAAGAAAGATGTGGGAAAAAAATTATGCAAAATGGAGGTGAGGAGAGGAAGAAATGGAGAGACAATGTTGGGCATCCAACGTAAATCTACACAATTTTTTTAAAATCCAACTATTTTTGGGCAAGAAAAATTCGCTTGATTTAAAAAATACAAATGTATCATCACTCAAGCAAAAAGATGGAATGAATTGTAAGGGTGATTGTTCATAACATCATATCTTGTAGATAAGACCTCAAGAATGTTCATAATTGATGTTCGTTGGAAATGGGGATGGATGACATGGGTCCCTTCAAGATTGTTGCATCGGGAGACAAAATCAGTTAGGCTAGCCCACTTTGCACTAGGAGTCAAGGACAATGTTCAACCCAAATCCAACATTTTTATTGGTGTAGAAGTTGAATTCAGCCCTAAGGGCTTTCCATTAGGAGTTGAACTTTTAAAAAAAAAACAACTTTTCTGTCTAACCCCAAGTGCTAATAAATGTCAATAATTATGGCATTATATTAGCCCCAAGGCTAAAAAAAGGATATCATAAAATTTGGGCAACTAATTTGCAACCTTCATGGCAAATATTCCAACGTTTATTAATTTCCTAACATCGATGTTCTAGCATTTATTAATAACCGAGGGCCAATTTGAACCCCAAATAATGTTCAAAGTTGGCCCCAATTTTTTTGGTCTTAACTTCGAGTGTAAAGAGTGCTTTAGACTATAGGACATAAACAAAGAAAATTAATTCATTCACATGTGACATCTAAAATCTTATTAGAACTGAAGAGCAAAAAAAAATATTGACATTTTTGAAGAATGAACAGCCCAAGAATCAATACAATAATGGCTTGTTAAGAATCAAGACAATGACTACATTTCAAAAATCAATAGATTGAATACAGTCCAAGAATCGAAATGATACTTACAATTGAAAAATCAAATTTTCTAAAGATTGCTATTTATTTAGCATGCCAGAAATCCCCAAGAGTTTGAAAATGGGCGAGGAAACTTTTCTAGGTTCCAACGGGTCACCAAAATTTTATGAGGGGAATGAAACCTAGCTAAAAGGGGCAATAAGGATTGCCAATGGTAAGTATCTTTTCACCTTCAATTTGAAAAATAAAACAACATCAAGACGTGACATTTAAATGACGTATTACAGTTAGTAAAATGATATTACAACACATTTATGAATAACAGGACTAAATAACGATTATAGAAAATTTTATTATATAAACTCATTAAACGAAAGAGCCAAATATTTGAAATAGCAAGTAAATTATTGGCTAATGCACACCCCCCCCCCCCCCCCAGAATTTACCACACTCTTTCCAACAATTTACAACACAACAACACACCCCCCCCAATCTTCTCCTCTCCTTATCAATTGTTATCTTTACTCTCCCCT
>Ga0116227_10009011_pt1 | contig 18371 bp, 16 predicted proteins | sample S1TSphgellanicum_FD_89693 | JGI IMG/M metagenome (GOLD analysis project Ga0116227, IMG submission 89693) | Host-associated microbial communities from peat moss isolated from Minnesota, USA - S1T2_Fb - Sphagnum magellanicum MG | ecosystem: Host-associated > Plants > Peat moss > Unclassified... | reverse complement strand
CTCAATTTAATGTTTATTTGCCTTTTTAAGCAAGGTTTTGAACATTTACAACTCCCGCATAAATGCAACTCCCAAAGTGGGAGTGCACTTGGGAGTCATTGGGCTTCATCCCTTGCATTCTCCCCCATTTGTGACAGTGTGTTTCACACTTAAACACATTCTTGACCTCATGGGCCCGTACACTTCACACTTAGTCACAAACCCAATGTTAATGTTGCAACATACTTGCCCACCTACCCACCTACCTACCTGATCTTAACTAATTTCTACCCTACCTATTGGCCTACCTACCTACCCTAATAATCAATGAATAATTAGTCAATAATTTTAATTTTAAATTATATTATATTATGAAAAAATCTCGCTTAGCTATCAACCTAGCTACCTAACCTAGGTAAGCTAAGTAGCTAAGCCACCCCGCCTAGGCCATCCACTTGAATAATTAACTAGGCCACCTAGTTAAAGTAGTGGCCTAAAATTGCAAGTGTGGAGATCTAAATTCCTCACTTCCACTTTGATGAGTCAAATCCTTACCATTGCACCACCACCTTCATAAGGTGAAAATATTTGTGAACATATTATGATAAACATGTTCAATTTCTTTTACACTATTTATGAAGGTAGATAAGAGGATAGATAGGGACATATGAAGGTAGGAAAGTCAAACATACTAACTAGAATACTTAAGCTAGGCTATCTAGGTTATCTATTTTATGTACTTTATACTAACTAGCCTAGGCTATAACCTATATCAACACATGCTAAATAATATGTTAGCCTATGCATAAGTACTAACCTAGGCTATGTTACTTTAAGCTATTATATTATACTAGTTAGGTTACATAGGCCTAGGTAAGGTCTAAATAAGGGCTATGTAGGCCTAGGTAGGAGGTATGTATGGGCATCCTAAACCTACTTCTAAGGGCTATGTAAAGCTATGTATAGGTTATGTGGGCTAGATAGGCTTAGGTAAGAGGTATGTATGGGCTACCTAGGCCTACTTAGGGGCTATGTAAGGATATGTAAAGGTTATGTAAACTATGTAGGCCTAGATAAGGTATAAGTAGGGGCTATGTTAAGCTATATATGTTGGCCTAGGTAGGAGGTATTTATGGGCTATTTAGACCTATGTAGGGGCTATGTAAGGCTATGTAAGGGTTATGTCAAAACATAAATAAGGACTATGTAAGGTCATGTAAAGATTATGTAGGCTATGTAAGCCTAGGTAGGGTCCAAATAAGGGCCATGTTAAGGTATGTAGAAGGTATATATGGGCTTCCTAGGCCTATTTAGGGGCTATGTAAGGCTATGTAGGCCAAGGTAAGGTCTAAGTAAGGGCTATATTAAGCTATATATGGTGGTGTAGGGTTATGTAAGGATTATGTAGGGTATGTAGGCCATGTAAACCTAGGCAGGGTCCAAATAAGGGCTATGTTAAGCTATGTAGGCCTAGTTAGGGTTAAATAAAGGCTATGTTAAGCTATGTAGGTCTAGGTAGGAGGTATGTATGGGCTTCCTAGGCCTACTTAAGGGCTATGTAAGGCTATGTCAATTAGGTAGGGTGTAAGTACAAGGTATGTTAGGGTATATATGTTGACTTAAGTAGGAGGTATTTATGTTTTTGGGCTACCTAGGGCTACCTAGGGGTTATGTAAGGATATGCAAAGGAGATGTTTAAGCATAATTAGTAAGGGCTATGTAAGGTTATTTAGGGGTTATGTAAAATAAGCCTAGGTAAGGTCTAAGTAAAGGTTATGTTAGGCTATGTTAGGCTATGTAAGGCTAGGTAAGAAGTATGTAGGGGCTATGTAAAATTATGTAGGGTTGTGTTTAGGCATATGTAAAAGCTATGTAGGGCTATATAAAGGTTACGCACACTATGTAGGGCTAGGTAAAGTTTATGTAATGTGAGCCTTTGCTACCCAACTAGGCTTACATAAGGGCTTTTATAGGGGGCTAAGTAGGGCATGGCTATTTAGGCTATGCAAGGTTATGTAGGCCTATGTAAGAGTTACATATGTAGCTAAGGGGTACATAGGAGGTACCTAGGCATACATAAGGGCTAATATTATTGGGCTTATATATTGTAAAGGCTATGTGGGCCTATATATGTAAGGGCTATGAAGGGGTTATATTGTAGGCCTATGTAAAGGTTATGTAAGCCTAGATAAGCCCTAATTATATATAGCCTTACATACATTGGCCTTATGTAGCTTACACCATAACACTTACATTACCTAACTATCAAATCTACACAAACCAAAGCCTATTTAGGCTAGCATAGGTTCACATAGATGTACTTATGCTAATTTAAGCCTATCATTTATTTACCTACCCTTTTACCTACCTTCCCTAACTTAATTTCCTACCTACTTACCCAAATTTAATTTCTTAGTTTTTAATTACCTATCTATATGTGACTTACCTACAACTTGTAAACATTTATATGTAATATTTTCTTTTCCAAAATTTATGGTGTACATGTCCCATTTGGCTCCATGTCTCATTCGACTACACCTTTGTTTTTTTTTTTTACTAAAGGTGTATACATCTTGTCCTATTTGAATATCAATTGACAATATGAGTCATTTGATTACACCCATGTCCATTTTGACAAAAAAGGTTCACTTTTGGTCATATTTGACTAAATGTCACATTGACCAAGTAGTCAAAAAGGTCATTTTAATCAAATAAACTATTCAAAAGATACATGTCACTTTAGCCATTAGGGGCTTTTAGGGCAATAAGAAAAGAAATTAGTTGGAAGTTGAAGTCTACAAGGTAAATGGGATTGTTGCAAACAACAAGTAATAGTTAACAGAATTTGTAGTGGCTACAAATGGTAGGCAATGATGTGAAGGTTTTCTGAGGGACTATAGATGGTAGGCACTCCCAAGCTCCTTGATAGACTCAAATGTGAGTCTAAGGTGAAAACAATGGAAGGATAAAAAGTTAGGCCACACTCCTTGGTTCGCAGCACTTTTGGGGCACTGTTGGAGCTCCAAGATGGGGACTAGGAAGAGTGACAAGCAATTCAATTACTCACATGAACCTACACAAACCAAACAACAAGTTAATTAATGCGTAGTTAGAACACTTTTGGTGCATGGATAAGCCACGAGCAAACACGAACTCACAAGCCTCACCATGACCTAAACTTGGGGAAGCCACCACCTTCCCCCTTATATTATTCTCTATGCCTAACCACAAGGCCAACACCCAAATGAACCTATTGGCAGGAACCCGGGGTCCCACAAAAAACTCAACGTCAGAAGACAATTAATTTTATTTTTTTGGAGGGTACCTAAAATAGCGCCCGGGCCGCGTGGCGGATGCCGTACGGGGCTTTTACTGGCCTGGCAGGAGCTCCAGACCTCGCTGGAGCAACAAAAACAATGTCTAAGCGGAGCCAAAAGGAATGTTTGATTGAATTGAAAATGAAAATACACCGTTGGGGATTTGACAATAATGACCTGAACTCAATTGAGAAGAACAAGGGCAACATTCAGGAGGCCATGGCAGCAATCTTGGATTATCTTGAGATCTAGGAGAACTGTAGTATAATTGGCCGATGGTGTGATCAACTATTCGCATTTTCGTCACTAGTCGAGAAGCTGCCCACGTTGTTTGATACAGCAACCTCAAGTTTGACCACCGGTGAATCCTTACTCCAGAAGTGCAAACATGGTGGCATTAGTGGATCATATCAGTGCATGCAGCAGATCAACAAAAAGAAGACAAATCGGAAGACAAACACATTGGAGAGAGTGGTGAAGAAGATGGGAGAAGAGAGTTTCAACGCATTGAAAAAGACGTGGAACGCGATGAAGACGGGATACGGCGAGGCGGAATAGGAGTAGGGCGAAGGAGTCATTCTGGGATTGATGGCACAAGGTTATTCGGATCGAGAGATTAAGGCCCTCCTTGGTGTTGGTGGTTCTCGTGTGTCACGATTGAGAAAGATTCATAAGGACGGGACATGGGACGAAAGCCATACTCATCGTCCTATGAAAGTTCCACATCACGCTCTATCATCAGACGATCTAATTGCATTCATTGAGGATTACAAGACGTGGGAGCTGGAGGATGGATTTCCCTGTTCGCATCGACAACCTCGCCAATATTCCATGGAGGCTAAGCTGACCTGGACGGAGCTTTGGAAGTGGTACGAAAAGAAAATGGTGTCTCTCGAGTAGCGAGTGATGAGCTTCTCCCAATGGACCCAGTACGTCAAATTACACCAACCTGGTGTTCGCCTGACGAGGACGGCAGAAGATGTTTGTGATTCTTGTGTTCGCATTGATATTCAACTTGCTCGTGACAATCTCCCGCTTGAAAAGCGGGAGTATTTGGTTCTGGAGAAAGGGATGCACCTTCAGGCCACTATTGATCAGCGTCGGTTCATGTCGGGTTTTGTTAAACAATACATTGCAGCTAATGCACCCCAGCAACCTGTCCCAAATGCGATTATTCCCGATACCATTGATGATGCGCCTCCTGATCCTATCAATGACGCCTTCCCTGAGATCCAGATTCAGATTGAAGATTTTGGTAGCAGCTTCCCACTTCCTTTCTATGGCCATCAACGTCCTTCTACTGACTACTTCAACTCCAATCTCATGATGCAAAACTTCATCATCTCCGACATCACCGCCAATCACAATAATGTTCTGATCTACGATGAGCGTGGTCAGGGCAAAGGCATTGACGCCATGTGCAGTCTTTGTTTACTCTTTCATCTTCGGCTTCGTCAAGAACGTGCCGACCGTTCGCCTAAGATGCTCCTACTGATCCTCGACAACTACGTTGGTCAAAATAAGTCGAAGGTGGTCTTCATGTTCTATGCGCTATTATCTCTCCTGTTTTATGACAAGGTCGCTCTTCTTTTTCTTATCCCTGGCCACTCTCACAACCAGGCCAATCGTGTCGTTGCCTAGTGTCGAAACAAGATGCGTGCCCAAAAACCTCTACACCCCCAGCGCGATCATATCTGAGCTCAACGCCATTAAGTCTGTCTCTGTCGAATTCCTGGATCATCAGTCATCGCAGTGACCCTTCTTTGGCGATTGGACCTCTCTTCTGAAGAAGTACTTCAAGTCTATGCCACCGAACTACACTGGCAACTACTTTTTTGAGATCGACCAGGGCATTGTTAACATGCGCCATCTCATAAATACGCCCAACAACGAGGTCGTCCAGTTTCCAATGCTTCTTTTCGAGAATATTGATTCTGTTCGTCAAGAAATTCTTTTCGATTTGTTTGGAAGTGGCGTCAAGTCCATTGATGACGTCACGTTGGTTGACATGGTCAAGCTCCCTCGTGTGGAGCTTAAGGAGCAGCTGACCAACAAGAAGCTCAAATCGTTGTCCAAGAAGTACTTTTCTATCCTTCTCGAAGTACTTTCCTACTACCCCTCTATTCCTGAGGGTTTGTCCGATTTTTCGAAAGATGAGGACGTGGCAACCACACGATCTAGGAGCAAAAGCGCGCGCATAGCACTTTCTAAGAAGGCGATTGGGGTGGAGAAGCCAAAGGTCAGGCACCTGCGGAAGAATGCCTCCGGCACTGTGCCTGGACAATCGTCGCTCCTATCGTTTTTGCGGAAGGTGTAGCCAGTGAAAATACAAATTGGATCGAACGTAAGATGACTTCATTGAATAAAAGAAGATGATTGAGCCTATTACGAGATGGTTATGATGACTAGTTGCAGAGATATAAATCTTTTGAAAGACCCGGGTCCCGTTTGGGAACCCGGGTTCCCACCAATAGGTTCAAATGTCATTTTGTCCTGGGACTCCCAAGTTGGAGTCCTGAAATTCTTGAAATTCCTAAAATTAGGACTCTTGCAACTTTGAAGGCCCATAACTTCATGTGTAGACCTCCAATTGAGGTGAGGTTTAAAGTAAAATTATAGCCCTTGTTGATAGCTTTCCAACAGTGTGTCGCACACCACCTGAACACAAGGAAATCAGGGCAATTCTTGACTTTTAGTGGTTGGGAGTCAAATTGGCAATTTGACTCCCGACCCTTATTTTGGCCATAATTTATGTTTTAAATGCCCAAATGGGTCATGCGAGCCCATTTTAGACATCTAAATTCCAAGAACTTTTTAATGATATAAGGAAATTTTCAATTCAGTGAGTTTGACCCCTGCAATTGCCTTTTGAAAATTCAGGAGTCCATCAGGACTCCAACTCCCAAAGTGGGAGCTCACTTGGGAGTGTGGGGGTTCATTCCCTCACACTTTCCTACACTTCCGGGAACATGAAATGTGACTCCTGGGCTTCGCTCTTGACTCGCACCTTTGCTAGCCCTTACTTTGGTCGCAAGCCCAAGGTTAAGGTTATGATAGCCCCTAAAGGGTCTATAAGTGCTGTGAAACTTGGATAACAACTATGGAAGGCCTATAGACCCATTAGACCCCATTCTAATGCACTGAAGGTACTATAGATATCTAGAAGGTAATTGTTAACGGGTTTTTTTATTCCCACTAAAGTTGTTCAACTTTTAAATTTTTCAACAATAGGTACATACAACATTTTAATAAAACTTGAACTAACTATAATCTTAAACTAACATGTTCACATATTACTCAAAGCTTAAAAGAAATTAGCTAAAAGAAAAATTGATTCATGTTCCATAAATGAAGATTGAACACATGACCAAAAATGAAATCCAAAAGCAACAAGTTTGTCTTCCTAGTTCTTTATATTAGTTATTTCAAATACAACAATCATGACTAACCATTATAAATAGTCATTAGCCAATACCAAAACTAACAATTCAAATTTTCAAAAAAATACACCCTATTTAACTACTTGCTCAACTATCAGTTTTGTTAAATACAGGTTCTATAATTCACCTATTAACTAACTTGTCAACTTATCTTTCTAACCCAATAACATTACCTACTAGGTTTAATAATTGGTTAGATTAGTACTATAAGTTAAGTTAAATAACAAGTTAAGACATTTGTTAGGTTTAACAACCTACTTATTTTATCAACCTATTAAGTCACTTGTTACCAAATATAGGTAACATTATCCCCCTTTGAAATCTACATTTGGTCCTCGAAATGTTAGTTCATGGTCTTAAGTTAGGTTGGCCTTTTGTAATCAATTGAGTGATGATTTTTTTGATAGGTTCAACACCTACTACCTCCACAAGTTCCACTTGACTCAAAATTTGAAAACCAGTTTACGTTGTAATCTTCTATCGATCAAGTGTGTCTTCAAAGGTTGTTATGGTTGTTATAAATACATGTAAAGCATGTGATACTTGATATTGAAGTAACCACTAAACATATACCTATATAATGTCAAATCACATGTTGCGACCCTAGCCTTGGGCTCGTGACTAAGGCAAGGGCTTACAAAGGTGCGAGCCAAGAGTGAAGCTCAAGAGTCACATTTCATGCTCTTAGGAATGTAAGAAGGTGTGAGGGAATGAACCCACCCACTCCCAAGTGGGCTCCCACTTTGGGAATTAAAGTCCCAATGGACTCCTGAATCTTCAGAAAATACTTGCAGGGGTCAAAACTCATTTGATTAAAAAATTCCTTATACTATTGGAAAGCCCTTGGAACTTAAATGTCTAAAATGGGCTGGTACGTCTCATTTGAGTATTTAAAACACAAGTTATGGCCAAAAGAAGGGCTCGGAGTCAAACTACCAATTTGACTCCCGACCACTAAAAGTCAAAAATCACCCTAATTTACTTGTGTGTAGGTGGCATGCGACATATCATTGAAAAGCTCTCGAAGAAGGCTAAAACTATTTTTTAGGCTTCATCTCACTTTAAGGTCTGCATAAAAAGTTATGGGCCACCAAAGTTGAAAAAATTTTAATTTTGGGAATTTTGGGATTCCCAACTTGGGAGTCCTAGTACAAAATGACATTTGGGTGTAGGCCCCGTGGCTAAGCATAGAGAATATTAAAATGGGAAAGGTGATGGCTTCCCCCAAATCCGAGTCATGGTGAGTTTGTGAGTCCGTGTATGCCAGTGTCTCGTCTGTGGTCCGTGCACCAAAAGTGCTCCAACCACACACCAACCAACTTATTGTTTGGTTTGTGCAGGTTCATGTGAATAATTGACCCGCTTATCACTTGTCATAGTCCCCATCCCGGAGCTCCAACACGCCCCTCTACCCTTGAAGTGCTACAAGCTAAAGAACGTACCCCAATTCCTTCTTTCGTCGTTTCCACTTTTGGAGTCACATTTAAATCTTTTAAAGAGTGTGTGTGGGTGTGAAGACCGGTTAGCATTGTAGTCTTCTATCGATCAGGTGTGTCTTCAAAGGTCGTTATGGGTGTCGTAAATACCTCTAAAGAATGTGAACTATTTCATATTAAAGTAACCTCCTAACCTATACTTATATGGTGTTGAGTCAAAGGTACACTAGCAAATATGAATTCCAAATATTCTAATATATTATTTAGTATGGTGAATGAATGGTTAACAAGTTCAACCTATTCCTTATCAATTTTTTCACTACCTTCCACATGTTGATTAACAATAGTGGTCATTAGAACATGTATGGTAAAAGTTTGAACAAGTAAGGGTATGATTTCTAAATTTGTTCCACCTCTTAGTGGACTAACCAATTTAGTGACATGTTGTACCGTAGATGGCGTTACCGGAATTTTGCTACTAATTCCAATTTCCACAAACAAAAAACTCGAGGGTTTGTACTCAAAATTAGGGAAAGATGTTCAATAGGCATGCAACTCAAGTTGATAATTTTGTTCATCATAGTAGGCTAACTCCATACTCTCTTGAATTTGCTCCTTTATGAATTCTTAAACAATTTGCCACCACTACTTCCATTTGGGGTTTTTATCTCCCAGGGCTTGGTTCTACACTTTAAGTAGGGTATTGTCGAGCAATAACTCCTCAAACTCCCTCAACTTGTTGTTCATTCTAACTAGTAGAATGGGGTTAAGTTTGCTCAATTGTACCTTAATTGTCTCATATTGACCTTTCTAGTCTTGGATTTGAGTAGTAAGACTTTGCTTCTCCCTATCAAATTTTTATGTGGATAGCTACCTATTGCTCCCTAAGATCTTGAAAGGTTTGCTCCAAACCAATTATGGTACCACGTTGTTCCAAATTGGACTCCTCCATTTTGACATAATCTCGCATCATTCACTCCAAATCAGCTTAGAGACATTCAAATCATTGTGGGTCTTCTAGTTGAGCTAATTGAGCTTGGCATACTCTTGCTACAGGTTTTCAGTCTTCCTAGCAACCTATTCCACCTTTGTCAACTTTTTAGATAGGTTTTGGGTTTCATGCTAAACCTTATTCAATTGTCCTTTGATTATGAGCAGTTCTTTGTCACGGTTTTTCGAAGTTTTCTACACTATTTTTAGTTTTAGGCTACAAGTCTATAGGCAATTGTGGGTCTCACACAGGTTTTTTTAACTTGCTCAAACTCAACTTTAAGGTTTGAAAGTTCTTGTAATGACCTTGACTTACTTTGAAAACATGTTAATTTGTCTCAAAGATTTTGTGGAATGACCAAAAACTGGGACAAGTTGAAATCTAGAAAATTATGGGTTTTCCATTTGCATAGGTTCAACTACAAATTGAACAAGTTAGGATGATTCTATAGTTATAGTTGTAGGTTCTGTAATGAAAACTATAGATTTAGCAGACACAACATGTTCTTCTTGGATGTTGGTAATTACCTTATCCAAATTGAGTTCAGGTTCTTCCTCAATGTTGTCCTACGTAGTTGTTGCATCAAGCTCCTCTCCCCCCCTACCTCCAATTTCATTTGAACAAGTTTGCTCCTCATCCTCTTCTGAATCATTAATTAATGATCTGAAAGTAGTTGTAGACTTTTTTTTTGGTGGTAAGGTAATAGGTTCAAGGTTTAACATGTCCCTTGGTGTAGGCGGTTCTGTGCACGTCTTCAATTGATGAAACTAATGAGTTAGTAAAGGGGATGTTGTGGTCAAGTATGATGGTCTTCTCTCTCTCAAAAATTATTCCCTGTTAACATGTTCAAATGAAACATGATGTTCTTGGCCGGTTGGTGATATAGGTTCTTTTAGAGTTGTTCTTGGTGAAGGCACATTAGATATAGGGACCCACTTCCTAAACATAATGTTTAAGATAGGCCCTGAATAATAATTATCTACTTTGGTTTTGTTAAAAATTGGGTTAATTGTTGCCTTCTTTTGACGTTCGGTCCAACAACTTAGTTTAACTACTAATTGGGTCAGTACTATGGAACACCAATTAACAAGTTGGCCCCTATTGGCTAGGTCAAAAGTAATAGCAATTTGGTTACTAAAATAAGATAATTTCTTTCTTTAATAAAGAATTTACAAAATGGCAACAAATCTTGCATGAGATTCCTTTTTCATACGCACTAATTACACTCCACTACTCATTTTCAACAAAAGCATGTGGACCTGCAATTCTTTTTAAGGTGGTTTGGGCTTCCTCAAAAGTTGCATTTGTAGCGTCTAATATTCCCTCCTTGGAAATTCCAAGTTGTTCATGAATAAGCACCTAACCAATGAGAATCTTTTAACCATGTACTCCCCCTAAAATTCTTCCATCCTCCATTGTTTCCCAAGTTCATAGGAAATCTTATAATAGGTCTTCGCTTAGTGTTGTCCACTACAAGTTGAACAGGCCTTCCAAACCGGCTTGTCTAACCCATTTGAGTTCGTTGGAATCCATCTTCAACCACTATAACATCTTCTAGCTCCCTTCGCTTTAAACATTGGTTTCTTTTTAACAGGTTTCTCAACCTATTCTTCTACATGTGCTTTGCCTTTTCGCTTCATCACGGTTCTTGTTTCTAATCTTGGGCATTGAAGAGTAATGTCGGAAATAGGTCTTTTTTCAAAGAGTTTTTGGAAAAACTCTTCTCCATTGCTCATAGGTTGCTATAGCTTCTTCTCTTCCACAGGTCTTGATGCAAGAATTGGTTGTGGCTATTCTTCAACAACAAATTGCTACAATTCCTCCTCTTCCATAGGTTTTAATGCATGAATTGGTTATGGCTGTTCTTCTACAACAGGTTGTTGCAACTCCCCTTCTTCCACAAGTCTTAATGCAAAAACTAATTGTAATTGTTCATCAACGATAGGTTGAGGTCTAATCTCCATTTCTTCCTTTGAATCTAAAATAATAATAACATGTGGTGCTGGTTTTATTATAGAAGTAATGGTTCTCCTTAGAAAGTTCAATGTTACTTCTATTTCTTCCAACTCCCTACTAGTTTGTTTTTAATCAAAAACCTTAATCTTTTTTGTTGTAGGTGTGTGACACAAGCGATTTTACATAAATAACTCTAGTTAATCGAACCTATTCTGCTCTCTCTTTTTCAATCTATTCCCTCTTTAAAGCTTCAATTTTTCTTTCAACCTCCTTTTCTTTCACTTCTCATCTTAAACTTTCTAAAGTGCTCTCACTCATGGCCCCTATCAACATGAAAAAATAAGTGAAAACAAAAAGACAAAATGAGAAAAACAACAATTCTTTATATTGTTTCAAGTAAAAATGTCTCTGTGGCTATGAATGGACACAATCTTTAGGATTAGAAACTCCTCAAAGGTAGAGATCAATAAGTGCCTTTCTAAACATGTTGTTTTAATCATTATTACCAGTTACATCATTGTCCTGAACAAGCACATTATGGTAATGATGAACAACCACATCTATTCCTTTAATACAAATTGGTTTCAATTCTATAGGTTGAAAATCTTTAAGTTCAGTAGGTTGTGAATCAAGTTCTTTGGTTTGAATAGGTTCGTCAATGACTAGGTCACTTGGCTTGACCAATATAGGTTGCAAAATTCTATCTTCAATGAACATGTATGGCCTCAACTTGTTCATGTTGACAAGCATTGGGTTAGGGTCAAACTTATCAATGGTGACAAATAAAATTGTATTATTAGGTTGTATTGTATCTTGTAAGGCCCAAACCATCGTCTCTGAAATTTTGGAGCATGTTTGGAAACAACCCCTGGAAACCATAATACATAGTTTCCAAATTGAAACTTGGTTTCAATGAACCAGTTTTGTGACCATAATGATCTGTTCCATTTGTTGGAAGCAACTAAATCCTGTAAAATCAACATGTTTTCCTGTAGTTTCTCTAACTCAAATAATCAATTAGTTAGAACTCTGATAGGTTGTGGATTTTTGTTTTCACCAGATTTAGATGGTAATATGTACTTTGTAAGTAGTAATGAATGTAATCCATACACCAACTGAAATGGGGTATGACTGGTTCTAACTTTGTAGGCAATTTGATATGAAAAGAAGATTGTGGATAGGTGTTCATCCCAATCATTTCTATTTTCATTAACCAATTTGGTTAGTAAGGTTCCAAAAACCTTGTTTGTAGACTTAGCCTATCCATTTCCTTGTGGATAATAAATTTAAAAAATGGTATGTTTTTAAATAAAATGGTTAATGAGGTAGTTGATTGCATCATAATAAAATGGGTACTTTGATCGGTCACAATGGTTCATGGACATCCAAATCTTATAAGAATGTGTTTGTATAAAAACTTGGTAATCACTACAACAATGTTGTTGCGAAGTGTCCGAACTTCCACCCACTTTGTTGCGTAATCAATGGCTACCATATTGTACCAATTGCTTGACATTCTACTTGTAGGTTTAACAAGTCCAATAAAATTCAATCCCCATTTTTGAAATGGTTCTTTAGGTAATATAGTAACCAGTTTGGCCAAATTTTGGGTCAATAGGTTACTTTTTTTTTACGTTGGTCACAAGTTCGATAATATTCATGAACATCTCAATTCATCATAGGCCACCAATAACTAGACCTAGGATCTTTTGCATAGTAATATCAGAAGCTAAATGCCTTCCTCCAACATCTCCATGTAATTCTTGCAAAATTGTGGACACCTATTCTAGTTACAAAACTTGACAAAATCGGTTATTTTATCCAAATCTATATAGGACTCCCTTTGAAGCACAAATGGTTTAGTTCTTTGAGCTAAATATTGTTTTTAGGATGTTGTGAATCTTTCTAGCATCACTCTTAATAAGTACTCATACACACTTTGTAACCATTCAAGTTGTAGGGTAAACATGTGAGCATCACAAATTTGATCAAGTACTCCAACAACTTCCACCTAATGGGGTAATCTATTCAATGCATCTACCATTAGATGGGATCAACAAGTTTGTAACCAATTTTGAAATCATATTCTAGAAATAATGAAAGCCATCTAGCTAACCTACCAGAAACTTGTGGCTTGTGGACCAAATACCCTAAAGCCATATATCCACATAAAACATAAACTTGTTGCCTAACAGGTAATGCCTAAATTTGTGTAAGGTATAAACCATAACTAGAGCCTTTATTTTTGTATTAGTATAATTTTTCTTAGTAGAATTGAACAATCTTGATGAATACATAATAGGTTGATCTATTTTACCTGTTGGGCTTTAGGCCAATATTACTCCTACTTTTAACCGAAATGCATCAATATGAACATGAAATTCCAATTCCTAGTTAGGACTAATAAGTATAAGATCTTGAATGTACCAATTCTTGATATTCTCCCAAGTGGTTGGACATTTAGCAGTCCATTCAAACACTTCAACTATTCTGAATAACTTGGTGATTGGTGGCATAATAGAAACATATTTTTTTATGAAGCATCTATAAAACCAAACCATTCCATTAAAGACTTGCATCTCCTAAGGTGTTTTAGGCACTAGCATTTTGATTAAAGCCTTTATTTTCTTAGGATCAAGTGTCTTCACCTCTTTGGAGACTATGAATCTTAAAATAATTCTAGAACATACCATAAATGCACATTTTTTGGATTCAAGCTAATACCATATTCTTTACATTTTAGAAAACACTTTTTGAGTTTTTCTAAATGAGTGGATAGGTCACTCAAAATAGTAAAATCATCTAGAAAGATCTTCATGAACACATTAATGTATTCATGGAAAACTTTGGTGACTACCCTTTGATAAGTAGGTGGTCCATTTTTTACCCCAAAAGGCATTACAACCCATACAAAAGCCCCCCAATCAATAACATATCATAACCAATCATACAAAGGCGGTTTTGTATTAGTCTTCCAGTGCTATGGAAATATGATGGTATTCAAAAAAACCATCTAAAAATGTATAAACTTCATGTCCAGCTACAATGTTAATAACTTCATCAGTAAAAGGTGATGATCAGTATGGATCCTTCTTAATAACTACATTAAGCTTTCTAAAGTCCACACAAATTGTTAGTTTCTTGTTTTTCTTAGGCATTACAACTATAGGTGATAGCCAAGTAACCTCTTCAACATGTTTAATAAAACCTATAGCAAGCAATTTGTCCATATCATGTTTGACAATGGCTGCATAATTAAAATTTAACCAATACCTTGCTTGATGAACAAGTGGTATTGATGTGTCCAACTCAATCCAATGTTGAGCAATGTCAAGGGGTATCCCTTTCAAATGTTTGTAAGTCTAGGCAAAAATGTCCTTGAACTCCTTTAGTAATTCAATCAATTGACTTCCGATAATAGGGTCCAAATCCACACTAATTTTAACTTGTTGCAAGTTTTTTTCAAAACCCAAATTAATCTTGGTCAATTGCTCTTCTTTAATGATAGTTCATTTCGTAATGCAAAGGTTTTGAACTTTGATTTGAACAAGTGTTTCATCAATCTCCATTTCTCCTACTTCAAGTTGGAAAAACGATTTTGGTAAATGTTGTTGGAAAGTATCAAAAGGTATAATTATCTTAACAAGTCGTACAAACACCGGTTTAGCAAGTATATCAGATGAAACAAGTGGCTCAGACATAGGTTTGATAGGTTTAATAAAATGTTTGACTAAATTCAAACTTACTGATCGATGTAATCAATTTAACAAGTTGATGTGACCAAACTGATGTAAGAATAACTATGGTTCCTATTGAAAATAGTCCTAGTTTTGTGGCAAACATTAAATCCTCTCCTATGTAAAATATTCTAGGATGGAAATCATAACAAACTAATACTTCTAAATGGTTGGTTGGTGCTCCAAGTTTCTTAGTAACATGTATGGTTCTAATTCTATCATTTCCTTGTATAGTAGTAGTGTTGTTGCCACAATCATGAAACACTTTAACATCCCTTAGCCAAGGATGACCTAAGAACATAGAGTAGCTGGAGTCTAACACACTACTCTGAATCACAATAAAAGTCATTGCATAGGGAATTCCATGAACAAGAATTTTAAGATCCTTAATCAAACCTAAGGGTTTTGCAATGGTTTGATCAACCATACATGGGTTATAAGGTGCAGGTTTTGGTTTTGACAAACCTAAATATACCCTTGGCTTCTATGTAATAATATTAACTCTAGAACCACCATCTAGAAACACATCCTCAATAGTGTTCTTCCCTACTTGAATCTATATTATTGCCATTTAATGATCAATGGCAACTAATACAACTATCGGTTCTGGTAAAGTAGGTTTTGATAGTACCAGGTTAAAAATGTAATGTTTGATATTAGGAATCACCTGCAATACTTGTCCCAAGTTCAATATATACTTGGTTTCCAAGACTTGTTTACTAATATCCCTTAAAATTTCTTTTAAAATCTTTTTGTAGTAACCTGATCTAAAATGACAAATTGCTAATTCGCTTTACTAGTTTGATTTCTTTCAACTGATTGAGTTGTGGCATGATTATCAAGCAATCCAACCCAATTACTCTGCAATGAACCTTCATTGATGGTAATAGGTTTGTTTCAACCCCACTATGTTGTAATTGTCTAATAGTTTCAATGAATGAATCCATTTGATGTTCTTCTTATTGCCAATCTTCAGCTCTTTGGCTTTAACTAGCTCCCTCTCCTTGAACACATGTTATTTCGATTACTAATTGCAAGTGGTAATAACAACTACTACATTAACTAGCACGTTGTCAGTTTTAGGTGGTTTAGATGTTGTCATGGCATTAGAACTAACATGTTTAGTTTTAAATATGTTTTGTACCTCAATTTTTCTAGGGCATTCTCCTAATCTATGTTCTACACTAGAACAAATTATATAGGGATAATAAACATGTATTTCTTGATTTAACAAGTTGGGTTTTAGTTCTTACTACAAGTTCCGTAAACTTAACTATAATAGTTGCCACAATTGTTACCTGTTTTTTATTATTATTATAAATTTCCATTAAATGACTAGTTTTACTATAATTGGTACATGTGAATGTTGATTTAGTTGTCACAACAAGTACTACATGTTTAACTCTTGCATTAGCTTCTAGTGTGATTAGTGGAGCATTGTAATTCATACTAACAAGTCCACTTTCCTCACATATTACAACAACTTCCTTGTGCTCAATTAAAGTATTTCTCTTCATACCTACAATTGTTAATCTCAAGTAAGGTAATAAACATTCCCTAAAAATAGTGCTGAGAAGAACATTTGTTGCTTTAACTTATAAATAGGTAACTAGTTTCAACAAACGTTCATAATAAACCTCAACACATTCGACAATTTGTTGTTGTATGTTCACAACTGCATATAAACCTCCTCATCATTATTCTAAATCACTTGCAAAATGTTGTCTCCAACTTTTCAAAAGTGTAATTTGGATGGTCTTGAATGTAGCTTTCTCCCCATTTAAAGATATTATCCTTGAGAATATAACCAAACAGGTTGATGATGTTAGATTCTACTATTTCACCATTAGCTTTAATGGCCTTTTTGAACACTTTGATGTGAGCATTAGGATCAGTGTTTTTGACATAGGTTGGATATTGTAGTTTCTTGTATGGCAACTTTGTTCTTGGTTTTGACACTAGTTGCACAATAGGTGGTTGATACCATGGTGGCATGAACATGTTCAAGTCAAGTGCCGGCCATCCAAAAGGTCCAACAAGTGGATTGAAAGGTGGCTCTCCAAGTGAATCCCTTCTAGGTGAACTTCCTCCAGGTTAATCTCCAGGTTGTCTTCCATTTGGTGGTTGGTGATAAAAACCTCTAGATATGTGAGTTGGTAAACTAGTAGTAACTTGTATAGTGGTTGGCACTGGTGCAATAACAGGTTGTTGAACAAGTTATTTATCCCTACTGATCACTGGTTAAACCATTTTAGGAAATTAATTTCCAACAAAGTATGGTATATATGTCAACGGTACAACAAGTTGTTCAAATATTGGGTACACATTCCCATGTACATAACCTATATAATTCCTAAAGATCAAGGAATCAAGGCCTTTTGCTCCAATTTGATAAGTCGGATACAAACTAAGATCTAAGGCACAAAAGGGGGTATGACATTATACCACATTGGGTATGTTGAAGTAGGTAACATCTTGGTTTTACTTGGTACAATTGATGTAACATGTTATGACTAGGTTGTCTAATAGTTAATAAGTATTGCAATATGACCTATACTAGGATTCATGGCTTCGATTCCTGATATAGACACATTGGGTACTGTTATTATAATGGTTAGAAGAACAAGTTGATGAGTATTCATCACCTCCTCCCTAAGTAACTACCTTAACCTATCATCAACAAATGGGCAATAATTAAACATGTGTCCCATTTGATGACAATATGAACAGGTCACAATTCCAACACCTTGGTTTTTTCTTGAAATTGATCTATGATGCAATACTTGCAATTGTTCACTTGGACGAAATACTAATTTCATTAGCCAAGTGCCTTGTGGATAAGTGACTCCTTGTCGAACAACTATGGGTGTTGTTATAGGTTCAATAGGTTTTACATGTGGTATAGAAACTAATTAATTAGACAGTCTTCGGTCGATATGACGAAGCTACTCCAACCTGTTGAATAGGTGAAGTCATTCCATTTTCAAATTAGTGGGTACCAAATGAATATTGGTGTGTGGTGGTTCATTTTGAAAACTAGCAAATGTTGTAATTGATGTAGATGCATTGGTTATGGTAGATTGTAACCTAGGGTTATAGATTGCCATGGTTATCATACGATACGACCTCATCAAACAATTGAACAAGTTCATGATTAGAGCACCATTATAAACATTCAGTTTCTTTGGTTGGGTTGTCATTCATTATGTTTCTTGATGAATGGTTGAGAGCGATACTATGTCGCAACCCCACTTTGGCCAAGTGTGGGGGTGAAGCCCAACACTTGGGAAAGTTGGAGGTTTGGAGTCCTCCGGGACTCCCGAATGTTTAAAGCTCGACAGAAAGGCCCAAAACACCTCTCATTGGGGTGTTCTTGGTGTCATTAGAAAGTTCTTGAAACGTAGATATCGAAAATGGCCTCGCATTGGCCATTTGGACATCTGCAGCCCAAGTTATGGGCAAAAGAAGGGCCGGGAGTCAAACTAGCAGTTTGACTCCCGACCACTAAAAGTCGG
>Ga0116227_10009010_pt1 | contig 18371 bp, 14 predicted proteins | sample S1TSphgellanicum_FD_89693 | JGI IMG/M metagenome (GOLD analysis project Ga0116227, IMG submission 89693) | Host-associated microbial communities from peat moss isolated from Minnesota, USA - S1T2_Fb - Sphagnum magellanicum MG | ecosystem: Host-associated > Plants > Peat moss > Unclassified... | reverse complement strand
TTGCGAGGATTTTTGGGGACTATTGCGATTTGTTAACCAAGAAAGTACAAAAAGCTGCATCTATTAAATCTGCAAAGCGAAATCCGGGTGAAGTCCAGATGGCTGAACTACCAACACTGAAAGCAGCTAGACCTTGGTATTGCGAGATTGATTCTACGGTTCTTCAGGAAAACATCAAGCGATTAGACAAGGCTTATCAAAACTTTTTTGACCGCAAACAAGCTGGATTTCCAAAGTTCAAAACTCGCAGTACTTTTAGAAGCTTCACCTACGCGACTGGGGCAAAGATAGATGGAAATAAAATCTATCTGCCCAAAATTGGGTGGACGAAGTTTTTTAACTCTCGCCCTATCCCTGACGGGTTTGTCGTTAAGTCAGTAACCATCCGGAAGAAAACAAATGGTTGGTTCGTCAGCGTTAGGATAGATAATCCGAAAGTTCCCGACTTCCCGATCATGTCGATAGATGAGGTTGATACTGCTGTCGGCGGCGATATGGGAATCAGGAAGCTTATCACTTTCTCGGATGGCTCCCAAGTTAAAAATCCTCGACTTTCAACCAATAAGAAGACGCAGCGATTAATGCGGCTGCGTCAACGTGCGTTATCTCGTAAAAAGAAAGGGAGCAGCAATCGTCAGACTTCAGGTATCAGAATTGCCAGCCTGCACCAGAAAATCACGAATAAACGCACGGCAATTCAATGGAAGATAGCTATTGAAATTGCTAAGAAGTTTGATGCCATCTTTCTAGAAGACCTTAAGGTTAGCAACATGAAAAAACGTTGCAAGCCTAAGAAGGATGAAGCGACTGGACGTTATTTGAATAACGGGCAGTCGAGAAAAGTAGGGTTAAACAGAGCCATTTCTGACGCTAGTTGGTATGAACTCAGGAAGAAGATTGAGTACGCGGCTGCCAAGTCGGGAAAAATCTTTGGAGTAGTACCGCCACAGCACACAAGCCAGGAATGCCCAGAATGTCATCACGTAGACGCATCTAATCGGGACGGAGAAAAGTTCGTGTGTATTGAATGCGGATATTCCGCCGACGCCGATCAAACGGGTGGGATTAATATCAAACGCCGTGGCGTCGAGATGACAGGAATCGCTCTGAAATGTCGAGTAAAGATAAAAAAGGTACGCGAGGACTTCGCGGAACCCAGGCAGCTATCGCTGTTTGAAACGCCCAATCAGCCTGAATTAACAGGGAGTAGACAACTACGGAGACACTGTACACCCCACAAGGGGAGTAAACACGGTGTGCCTGGGAACCCGCCAACTCAATTGAGTTTATGGGATATTGAAGAACTGGTTTAGTCTTCAAGAATCCCACTCCTTCTAGGAGTGGGAGTGTCAATTAGAACTAGCGCTGCGGTTAGGATTGCCATTGGCAACACTTGATACTCGGTTAGCTTCAGCGGCTACTCGCTGTGGCGTGGAGTTGGTCGTTGTTGATGAGGAAACGGGTAGTTGTTAGCTAACAGCTTCTCAGCCCACACCCTACACCCCACACCCTTTAAAATTACTGTTGTATTCCTCTCACGCAAGGCGCATCACTACCAGAACTGGCGGGATCAGCGAAAACTGCTAAAGTATTATAATCAGGAGTACCGTCGCCATAATTAACTTGGAAGGTGTACAACTTTTTTTTGCCTTGCCCTTCAGTCACCACTGTTAAAAGTGTGGAGTCAGTATTAGGAAGTCCAGGTATGTAAAGTTTTTGAATTCGTCTCAGGTGAATGACGTTTGCTGCTGAATTTTCACAATCTCCTCCCGTGTTGGCGGCTGATGATGGGCCTGTGTTGGAGCTTTGTTGACCAAACTGCAAGCACACCGGACCATCAAAATCTAATGTCACCTGCGACGGGTCGTCCAACCAAACTTTTTTAATGATTTCTCCAGCCGGAAGAAAGCTTAAGTTTGTCCCTTGCTGATACCAAACTGTGATCTTGGGTGTTGTTCCCCCTAAACCTTGGGCTTGGCAGGAAAATATGGAACGCAAAACAGCTTTATTAGCCAAGGCACGACCACCCACCAATAACACTGCAGCTGAGAAAACAAGGGAAACTAAAGGCAGGAAATAGGTATTGTGTTGGGTGTTTTCTTGGAAGTCGGTGTTGTTCATCAACCATTACCGGATTCAATTTTTAATTAGCGAGTTTATGACATTTTGCTCACAGTTAATGCCGAATAACAATTAGGTATCATAACTGTGTTGGTTGATTGACAAACAATTGAACTTCTTTTCCCGCTTGGATAACCCAAACGTTATTTCGATCCGACGTCCTTGGAGGGAGTGCTTGTTGGTCACGTCGGTTTAGTTCAGGAGTGATAGCTCTTCCACCACCGTCTAAAGTTGACGCTAGGACGTCTCGTCTAGGCTGGGTTAAGACCGCTTGACTAGTAGTAGCGGTAGTCTGACCATTAACAGTGGTGGTAGAGGGGAGATTAATCACTTGTTGATCAGGACGGTTCAAGTCCTGTCCTATTTGACCAGCACCCCCCAAGAGGAATGTTTTTATATCACTTGCGAAATGTGAAGCTTGTTTAGGTTGAACTTGCTTTGCTAGTGCAGGTCCACCAGAACCACGAAGCACTAAAGCACCCAGCGGCACAGTCTTTTCTATGAGGTTGCCTTTGTCTTTCCAAGTGACTTTGAATACATTAAGCTGCATCAAGCCTTTCTCAGAGGTCGATGCAACGTTAAATAGCAACTGTGTTTCTTTAGGTAATATAGTACTACCATCCGCAGCTTTTAATGGTTCCGTTAACTGCGCCACAAAGACGTCATTATTATTATTATTGTTGCTGCTGTTGTTGCTATTGTTGTTGTTATTGCTATTGTTGTTGTTATTATTGCCGCTATTATTGCCGCTATTATTCCTATTACTTCTACTATAAGGGTTATCCTGCGTAGTCTCCCCATATACAGCTGTCACCAACTTAGCTTTGGCGCTACTTCCTACCACTGTTGATTTGGGATTCTGCTGTTGTGTTACTAGGCTTGCCACAGGAATTACCGGGGTTGGGTTTCTGTAAGGCTGAATGTTTAGTGGGGGTCGCTGAGCGATTGCAGGCTGAGTAATTGCTGTCGTACTTAAGCTTTGTTTATTACTGGCAGGTGCCTGACCGTAGCTACCCAACTTCGCTAACCTTGACCACTCTTGGAGCGAATCTGGTATGGGTATTGGTGTTGGTGGCACTATGTTTGGCGGCACAATGGGTAACTGTTGTTGAGACGTGAGTGTTCTAGGCACCTGAGACTGGGGCACTGTAACGGCACGATTAACTGCCAGAACCCGAGGCGGTGCGTAAGAACGTGTAGGGGTAGGTACTCTCGGCACCACCACTGTTGGTCTAGAGACTGGCGTTTGCACCCGTGGCGGTTGACGTAGTATCGGTTTTTCACTTCTCAACTGTTCTTGCGCTGCTTTGACATCGTTTGCTTGTTGAGCAAGGGCAAGTTTTGTTTTCAGCGTCTCTATTTCTGTTCCCTGCTGCTGAAGGCGCGGTTCGTTAGTAGGCCGCGATCGCACTTGTGGTGTCACAATATTTTTTGGCTTGTCATGACCGCCGCTCATGATTTGTGACAAAACCGCACCCGCAACTAAAACCAGAGCCAAGGTTCCAGCGCCCACCAAGCCTACCTTAGCAAAGGGGTTAGACGACAAGGATTGCTCAGTCTGAACATCTTGTGGTTCAGAAATTGGTTCCTGTCTGAATGTGGCTGGATCTCCATGAAAAGATTGAGGTTCTTCTTCCAAGCCAACCAATCTTGCCATCCTTGATTCCAAATCAGAAGAGTCTATTCTTGATTGGGAATTCTCTCCGTTTGGAGTAACTGAGCTGTTAGAAGCAGGTTCTGAAGGAATTTCGTATCGAGTCATAATAGTATAGCTATTTAATTTCACAAACATTTCATATCTTCTATTTCACACATATTATACACTTCTAGCCCTGCTTCGCCGAGGCGGTGAACTGCTAAATCCAACGGTAGCGGTGCATTGGGTAGTGAAGTCGCTTGCCTATCTATTACCCGGACTAAAATTTGTTTATCAACAGGAATTGACGTTCCCAGTTGGCTAGAAATGCCAAAATTTAGACTATTGGCAAAAATCTCCACTTTCCACTTGCCATCTCCTATTTTTGTTGGTTGAGAAACTCTTTGTAATACCAATACATTTTCAGTTCCTCTACTTATATTTTCAAATTGACTTCCTGTATTTAAACTATTAATTTGTAAATCAAATTTTTTCCTAAACCCATCAGCTACCAGTTCAGAACTAATACTTTGTAAAACTGTTCTTGGTTGCTGTTTCTGCGACCACGTAAACATTAATGTCATAGTTTCACCTACGAAGCGCCGAATCGTCTCTGGATTTCGCTCTAAATTCTGTTTAGGTTCTACTGTTAACGTACTACCATCTGTAAGTTGCACCAGACTAGGAACTGTAGATTTGCGACCCAACTGCTGCAACAGAGACCCATCAAACATCAATAACAATAAGGTGAACAGATGTAGACCAAATGTTGCTACTGTCAACAGCGGTAGGATGTTCGTTTTATGGTTTTCTTGGTTAATTAATCGCATTAATAATTATAGTTAAAGTTCCAAATTGTGTTGACTGTTGACTGTTGACTGTTGACCGTTGACTGGTTTTCTGATAACAATCTCCTGCCTGCACTAGTAGTCCACTCTCGTCAACGAAAGCTCTTGTTTGACAGATTTTTAGAGTCGTCAAAATCTTTCCCTACTCCCTACTCCCCACTCCCTACTCCCCACCTTTAGGGAGTAGGCTGAATTGCGGGTGCTGTAAAGCTGCCAGAATTTCTTTGCTGATTGCAGATGGGAAATTGCTCTTCATTCGGCTTTTCATATTCATCAAGTAAGCACAAATCACGAACTTCATAAATTTCCATTTTTTCAGCCCGGACACTATAAATTGCTTTTTGCAAATCGGTAGTTGTGTCGGCTAGTGGATACACGAAAGTATCTACTGCTCGAACCAGCAAATCTTTGTTAAAAGGAATTATGATTGCTCTACCGTCAGAATGTTTTTTTTGAATCAGGTTGGCCACCATACCCACTTCCCACTTACCAGGTGCAATATTTACAGGAGGATAAACTCGTTTAATAATTAACTGCGCCGATATCACTTGATTGGGGTTGTTAGAGAAGACCTCTGGTGGGGTCATTGCTGCAATTTGGGCTAAGAAACCCCGGCGAAAATCTTCTGATAAAGCGAAACTAGCAATCCAACTGCTTGTAGTAACTTTTTGGCCACCTTGCGGGGTTGTAACAGTTATTCCTGGATCTATTGTCGGATTTGTGACTTGTTCGATGGTTTGTGGTGGAAGTGTTCCAGACCAATTAAACACTGACGTCATCGTCTTACTGACGAATTGGCGAATTGCTTCTGGTTCTCGTTCTAAATCGTTGGGAACAATGACTGGGTTACCGTCAACCAGCTGCACAAACACAGGAGATTTTTGAAGATTGAGTTTGCGAATATTCAACCCTTGGAATATTAATAAAAGTAAAGTGAATAGATGCAAACCTAAGGTAGCGATCGCAAAGATTGCTAAAAAACTCACTGTTGGTCGTTTTCTCTTTTCAAGTAATCGTACCATATTATGAATTATGAATTATGAATTATGATTTTTTTAAACCCTCTCTCTGATCCATGAGGTCGTATTGCTGATAGCGTTGAATACTGCAAATCCCCCAGCAGCAGCTAAAACCAAAGATAAAACTGGTGCTAAAATTCCTAGAAAAATTATAAACCACATCAAGTCTGGGTAATCACTTGCATTTTGCGTTGGTATAGTGACAACTACTGTAGAAGTTAACACGGCAATAATGTTGAATGAAATTTTGGCAATTCCAATCGCTAAAAACCCCGTCAGCCATGCAAAAATCGGTTTACCCGCTACAGGTAGCAAAGACCCACCCACAGCTAGTGGTCCTAAAGCTGCTACAAGCAACATTGTGGCTTCCATCAAATTTTGGAAAGCAAATTGCAAGGAGATTAAAAAATTTTTTATACTAGTTTGTATTGTCGAACCTAGCAAAGAATCAAATGCTATTTCTGACACACTACCATTATTATCTGTAATCTGATTTACCTTTGTTTCTAGTCTATCTATCCAAACTTTATTGCCGTACAAATTTCTGTATCCTTGCCAGAGGAGATCAGTTTTTTCGGCAGCTTTGGTGAAACAATCAGTTTGTTGATTGCCAGTAAGCGCCTCACAAGGACGTAAAAAAGAACCAGCAACTTCTTCAGCCACACTCATATTGAGTGCTTGCTGGTAATTTTGATCGACATCGCTTGCTTTTACCACTTGCTGATTCACATTATTGATATAATTCCGCACCCCCAGCGTCAGGTCAGAGAGGATGGTTCCATTTCCGGGGTTTGCTAATAGTGCCACCACAATAAATGGCCAAATCAACTCTGTGAGAGGACGAGAAGATTCGCTCTCGATCATATCTCTTAGCCATTGCATCATGAAAAACAGCAGGGTTCCTACCGCAAAAAAAACCCCCAAATTTGTCAGCGCTCCGTACAAGTTATCTTTGGTGTTATTTTGTAATAAATCCACCCATTGATTATTCCAGGTATCGGCAATGCTTCTTGCAGTTGTCGCACCATTGTTGAGAATATCATCAACACCAAGTTCTGCGAAAAGACTTAAACTATCAAGCCACATCTTTACTCTCCAAATCTATGGTGAGACAGGAGAATTTGTCTTTACTCCTGAATTCTGATTGTCTCCTTGTGAATCCTGACTTCTCGCCCCCAACAAATCTACTTGAGAAGTCGCTCTCAACAGTCGCGCTGCCTCTGCGGACGTATCTACTCTTCTAGCACGATTCGCCTCTTCCATCTGCTGGGAAATATTTGCTAAGTTCAAGTTGGAGTATTGCAGAGACTGATTTACACGCACTGTCTGAGCAAACGTTTCCGCTATCATTCTTGCCTGCTGACTCTGAATGAGCAGGCTCTGGAAGGCCACACAGGCATCTTTATTTATACCTGGTGGCAATGGTGTAGTGGTAGTTGCAGCAGTAGTGGGCACCACGCCTGCACGAGCCAAGTCTAGAAATTGTTCTAATACACTATTTTCTTCGCAAATTCTTTCGGCTTCCCTGGCTGATTGCTCATATGTATCAACATCTTTAATGGCCGTCCCAGTGTCTGTTAACTTCGTTTGTAATTGTTTTTGCCCATTTATTCCCAGAACACCTTCCACTGCACCACGGGTCATTTCGCGGTCAAGTCCATTGCTGGCTACCATTGCTTCCAGCGCTGGATTATGCTCAAAATTACTTGATATAGTGTTTTGAGTGACATTATCTCGAACGCTCTGTGCTGCAACTATAGGGTCAGGTATCCCGAGTAATGCGTCTTTGGAAGAAAACTCGATCGCACTTTGAGTCTCGTTTTCTTCAGGGTTTGAATTTCTGGCGACATTATTTACATAGGTTTGTAAATCTTGTGCATATTCTAGAAAATCAGTAGTCAAATTATTGCCTAATTGTGTATTGCCTAATTGTGCCATAGCTGGTAACACTCCTAGGAATACCAGAAAAAGAGTCAAAAGAGTAGTTTTTCGCATAAAGGGAGTGGGATGTGGGGTGTTGGGCAGAGGGGCAGAGGGGCAGGGGGGCTCCCCTCATCCACGTAATGCAGCCACGAGTTGGCGTGCAAATATAGAGAGTGCCTCATACTTATCGCCGTATTGCTTCATTGCTCGTTGACGTCCAGCTTGTTCATCGGGGTTGTTGGCAACTACTGCTAATTGTTCGTAACCGGGATAGTAGCGGCAGAAAGTATAAATACCGTTATCATCCAACAGCCATTGGCTATAAATGCCCTCTTTACGGGGGAAGAAGCTTTCTGTTGCATTGCGAGAAATAATTTCCTTGGGATATTTTAAGATGTCCACGAAACTATCAACTGCAACTGGCTGAATGCGACCAATTAATCGCGTTGTCAAGTTCTGCAAAATTTTAGATGCAGCTTTGGATTTGGCAATGGTATCAGGGTCTTGTGCGGATAAGATAACTCTGATCCCGGCTTTAGCACCGTTGGCACAGATTCTCCCAACTAAGTTAGAGATTTGCTCGAACTCAAAGAGAATTGGTGCTTCGTCAATGAAGAATATTGAAGATGGGCTACTTAATGAGCGTCGCAGTGCTGCTGAATAGGCACTCAAAGATAGCACTGCGGCATCTTCACTATCAGATAGGTTTCTGAGAGCAAAAACCAAAAGTTGAGCATCGGTGGGGAAGGTAGATGGTGCAGAAATGGCTTGTCCCACACGACTAGAAAGCCAAAACCGTAAGCGCAGGTGAATTTGGCTGAGTGCATCCTCCACTCTGCCACCTATACTATCCAGCAGCAGATGTTCTGGAGAGCAGAACATGAGAAAATCTTTTAAGGTGGGGGTTTTCTGCCAAGCTGTTGTGCCAAATCCACTGGCGATCGCATCTCGGTATCGCTCTTTGATCCCCTCATCAGCGAAGAAAGCTTCCAAAGCCAAGTTAACAATTGCTCGCACAGTTTGCGACAGCAGTTGACTTTCACCGGCTGACCCTAAAATCATGGTCATTAAGGCTGATTCTAGGAAGGCGATATAATCGAGCAGGCGATCTCGCTGATCTTCTTCTGCGAGTGAACGTAAGTCTGGCTGCTCAAACAAGTTATTCGATTGTTTGGAAATATCAAAATACGCTCCGTTCCCCTCCATAAAAGCTGTATAGTCGGTGAAGGTAGATGTGCCATCGGGTTTAGGAAAGTCCAACGCCACTACAGGAATGCCATGCGCTAAAGCCTGGGTCAAAATTCCTGACACCAATACCGATTTACCAGCACGAGTTGTCGCAAACAGCGCTAAATTTTTGTGCTGGTTAAACAAATCCAAATGAATTGGTGTTCCCCCTTCTTCAGCAATCAACTCAAAACCTTGGCTGTCACCTGTTTTAGTGATTGATAAAGGCATTAATCCCGGCACTTCATTGGTTAAATAAAGCTGGCGACGGTTGAAGGGTTTTGCTAATAACCCTTCCCACACTATCGGTAGTGTTTGCAGCCAAATCTTCCAGGTGTACTCTGTTTCCCTCACGACCTGTGCTGGACGCTGAAAACAGCTTTCGATATATCTTGTTGCCTCATCTAACTTCTCAACAGTTTGGCGATGCACCAAAATTGTTATAGCCGTATAAATTGGCACTGCTCCTTCAAACAATTGCTCTTGCGCTGCTACCGATTTCTTCAGCTTTAATTGAGCGTTGACATCGATAGTTTTACTTTTTTCCTGCGCCATCATTGCTGTCATATTCGACTGCTTCAGTACCCGTTGCAAGGTATTTTTTACCAAAGCCGGATTAGCAGCAGTCAACTCGCAAAAAATCTCTGTATCAGTAACCGTTTCTCTTGCCAATAGTTCCCATAAATAGCGCAATTGAGCGGATTTATTTAGCCAACCAGCGGGTTTTTCCAGAAATGTCATCGCGCCGATGTAGTGATTATTTACATAAACCCAACGGCGATCTGCACAAGGTATACTAGAATCCATCAGTAATGTTGTACTGTGGATATTTTCCATGAGCAATTTGGTACTTGCTAAGTCTGAATAAACTTGTTCGTGCAGTCCATTTTCATCTAAGGTAATTAACTGGGGAATTTTTATTGGCTGTGTATTATTAAATCTTTTCCATGCCTCCTGCCAAAGTTCCACCGCAGTCAAAGGCTTGATGTTTAATCCCATTTGGTTAGCTAAAATCTGCTCCCAGCGGCGAAAACCTTCTGTATAAGCATTTGCGATCATGGTTTCAATTCGCTGGTTTTCCGCTTCTGAGAAGTCACCTTTAAATTTTTGCCACCATAATTCACCTCTCGCCAAAACTTTCTCTATCCAATCTCCCGTATCTGTGGAGCTTGGTTCTATGGTGTATGTCACATACACCCGAAGAAATTTCGGTTTGCGGATGCCAGCACGAGTGAGTTCTTTAACTCTGGCTCGTTCTGACATCAGCAAATATTGTATGTCTGGTGATGGAGTACGTTTGATTAGGGAGGTGAGTTCTTTTTGTCGCTTTTCTTGTGAGCTAAAAGACCCCAAATGAAAGGTCACTCTTTCTCCTGTGGGGATGTCTTTTAACCCAGACTCGATGTTATTGCAAATTGTATCTATTTGCTCGGTTCTTAAGGTAGTATGGATACCTCGGCAGTCAAACCCAAAAACAAAACAAAAGTTGTTTTTTTGGTTGCCTTTTGTCAAAATGTAAGCGCCAATTTCCCTCCCATTGAGTGAGTAGCTTAACATTGTAGAAAGATGTAAAGCGTCTTCAAAGGGTGTCAATCTAGTTTCACTACCTGCGATGCCGACGCTTTGTTTTCCGATTTTTGACTTCATGGTTAACTTCCAGAAGGCTTAGATAACGAGCAATTCCTCTTGTCCAAGTGGGAACACCAATAAATTTGCTTAAAAAACGCCAACTCCTACCACCAGTTAATATCCACCAAGTCGCCATTCCCCAACCAGTAATGAGTACCGTCCACAACCACTTTTGAAAGTCATCATGGAAAAAGCCACCAAAAATACCATTGATGATAAAATAGGAAGCTAGGGCAATAACTGTCCAAGGAAAAACTTGATCCGCAGGAATTGGTCCTAGTGATGGTTGGCTTCCCAGGATTTGATTGACGGGTCGAAACTCTTTATCTTGGTCTTGGGACATGGCAAATCTTTTAGTTGTTCCTTAGCTTGGTTAGAATCAATAAATTATGGGTTATTACTACCAATGATAAAGGCTGTCAGTACGTCAGCGATCGTGACGGCGACAACGACTAACAGGGGAGTTCTCGCAATACTCTGCCAGTCTTCGTCTTTGCGAACTGCATTGATTACGCTAATCAGAGAAACGGCAATATAAAGTAAGTAAACTGCCCGCAACACGTTGAATACTAAACTCACTGCTGCTTGAGATCCTCCACCACCTCCTGCATTTTGAGATAAATTGGTTTTGAAAAAATCTTCAGCTCTTTTAAAGAACTGCGCTTGTGCTGGATCTGCAAAATAGTCTAACCAAAATAAACTAAGGATGGCAGCGACTACTAAGATTTGCAATAGGAGCAGTGTTTTTTTAGGTACGTGTACTTGCTGCCCGATTCGCTGGATGACGACTGCAACTAAACTGCCGATTAATAAGCAAAACAGCAGAATAGGACTTTTTAAGCTGATAACGCTTAAAAATACAGCAGAAGCAATCAAAAAGGGTACAGATTCAAGTAAATTAACGCGCCAGTGGTCCAGCGTCAATCTAAGTTTATTAGACGTTGGCGTCGCTCTCCAATTTGAAGCTTTGAAAAAGTTTCTCTGATGAGAACTTTGCCCAAACATTTGCTTATTTCCCTATAGCTAGTTAAAGTATATTGTATAAAACTTTAAGCACAAAATTTAAGATTCCTCGCAAATGAATACCCCAAGTTGAAGGAAAACACTTAAATATTAAGCTAAAGTTATCAAAAATTTAACTTCTGGTTAAAATTTAGCATCAATTGTCACCAAATCCCCATATTTGATGTAATACATTCACAATGTTCAGCTAACTTCACAGGACTTAAGCAATTGACATAGTAATAGCGTGTCTACTGGCAGATGGAGTACGATCAGGTGGCTTGGGGTACACCTATTCGGCGGAGAGGAACGTCTAAGTAGACGCTAAACGCCTGACATGTCGCATCACAATTATCTCTGTCTAACTATAACGAATAACTTTAAGGAATGACACACTTTACAAATTGACCATCGTATGAACCAATGGACTCGAGCGTCAGCGTTACATCCGTCATAGCTGGTAGGCGATAACAAAAACTGTTATTATGATGCTTATTCCAGTTATAAGGACAGAAATATATGAATGTTTCCCTAACTCCTGAGTTGGAAGCGTTTGTTCAAAAGCAACTTGAGTCCGGTCTGTACAATTCCCAAAGTGAGGTGATTCGGGAAGGGTTGCGTCTCCTGAAACGCTTTAACGACCACTCACAAGAATATAAAATGTGGCTTAACGAGCAGATAGCCCTTGGTCTTTCCGAGCTTGATCATGGACAAGGTTTGTCTGCCGAAGGTGCGCGAGAGCGCATCCGCAACAAGGCGCAACAGTTGATGCAAAAAGCCGTGTGATGCACCGAAAGCCGTATATTCTTTCTCCGCGTGCGGAAGAAGATATTGCAAGGATTTATGCCTATATTGCAGGGGATAATCCGGACGCCGCTGAGCAGATGCTGGATAAATTGCTTTCCGCGTGCGACCTTCTGACGGACAATCCCAGAATAGGACACTATCGCTCTGACCTTACCCAGCTTCCCGTGCGTTTTTGGCTGGTTCAACCCCGTTACTTCCTGATATACCGAGGCGAAGACCCCGTTGAAATTGTTCGTGTGCTGGCGACTAATATGGATATCGCGAGGGAACTTGCTATCTCTCAATTCCTAAGTTAAAAGGCAAGCGAGCATAAACACCCACCGGATCATTCATATGACCGACAATTGCTATTTCCTGTTGCAGCTTTTGGAATTCAGCCGTTAATGGGTCGGCTGGTTTTGATGGCGCTTGGTTCATCCCCAGAGCAGTTCGCACCTCCTTCGATACCTGTCCGAATAAGTGTTCTTCAAAGGTGCCAAATCGAGGATATTCTTTTAATTCCCAGTTTTCTCCCAGATTCGCCTGCTTAGCCGCGTATGCGATCGCCGCATCCAAACCGCCAATATCATCCACCAAACCAATTTCCTTTGCCGATGTACCCGACCAAACTCGTCCTTGGGCAATTTCTGCGACTTTTTGCTCAGGAATGTTGCGACCTTGTGCGACTTTATTCAAAAATAGATGATAAATGCGGTCAACATTGTGTTGGTAAATCGCTAACTCCTGGGGAGATTTGGGGCGAGAAACCGTTTGAGTGTCAGCATATTGCCCAGTTTTCACTGTATCCCAGGTAATACCGTTGCTATTTGCTAGCTTTTGAGCATTAAACAGCAGTCCAAATACACCGATCGAACCTGTAATTGTATTTGGTTCGGCAAAAATGCGATCAGAGTTACTTGCAATCCAGTAACCACCAGAGGCGGCGAGATCACCCATTGACACCACAACTGGTTTTACCCCACGAGTCAGCCTGACTTCCCGCTGCATCACCTCAGCTGCGGTAGCACTACCACCGGGACTGTTAATCCGCAACACAACTGCCTTCACATTTTTATCATCTCGCAAGTGGCGGAAGATTTTAGCAAAGCGATCGCCTCCTACTTCTCCATCATTACCTTCGCCATCGACAATCTCGCCTTCCGCATAAACAACAGCAATGTGATTTTTTGAATTGCGCTCTACACCCAAGGATTTACCAGGAACGTCCACATAATCACTCAAGCTAATTTGATGGAAGGTTTTATCTTCCTTCTTGCTATCAGTCAACTCCTTCAGGTTTGCAACCACTTCATCAAAATACCCAACCTTGTCAACCAAATGGTTGGCTTGTGCCTGATCTGCCAGCAACAGAGCCTGATTATCTGTAATTTCCTGCAACTGTTGAGTATTAATTTTGCGGCTTGATCCTACCGTAGTTCGCCACTCTGCCCAAACATCGTCTAGCAACTTCTGAGTTTGTTCGCGGTTTTCGGGACTAAACTTTGTGAGTACATACGGTTCAATTGCTCCTTTGAATTTCCCCTCCCGCACAACCTGAACACCTATGCCATACTTCTGGAGGGCGCCGGCTAGGAACATCGGTTGTGTACTTAAACCTTTAACTTCCATTTCCCCCACGGGATTAATCACAATGGTATCTGCTACCGAACTGAGGTAATATTCCCTTTGTCCCCAGTCCAAGCCGTAAGCTATAATCTTTTTCCCAGCAGCGCGGCACTTCTCTAGAGCTTGACGAACTTCCTTGAGGGTAGCGAAGCCTGTGGCGCTACTCCCTTGTGGGGCGTGACTACCATCCAAGTAGATCCCAACAATTCGTTTGTCCCGCCGTGCCTTTTCCAAAGCATTTAGAACGGTATGGAGTGATAGCTGATCGTTATTCTCGCCTGACAGTGCTTTCTGAAATAATCCATTAGATTTTGGATCACTATCGGTGATGTTCATCGATAAGTCAAAAACGAGCACTGATTTATCTTTCACTTCTGGACTAGAATCTCTGGAGGCGACGGCTAACAGTATTAAGAACAGTCCAGTACTTCCGATCCCACAGAAAATAATCAGTCCTAGTAAGCTTCCAACTAAGCTAGCAAAAGTTTGTTTAAGAAAATTACGCATTTTTGTGATTAGTTATTTAGTCATTAGTCATCATTCATAAGTCCAAGTACTAATGACTGATGGATTTTGTTTGTAACTCTTTATACTTACTTTTTCGTCCTCACACTTAATCAGATGAATGCTGATGAGTCCTATATTTATTTTATGCTTTCTAAAGTTCCAGGATGCTTTAGTTGTTCTAGTGTAGCTTACCAGTACAGAATAATACAGTGTTCAAAAGTTAAAAGTAAAAAGAGAATCCCCATAAATTGCAGGAGCGCCTATTTAACTTGGACGCCTAGGGTGTGGGGTTTGAATAAATTCCCCTACACCCTACCCCCTACACCCCTTTCATGACGCAATCCCCCTGAAGCAATTAAGGGAACATCAGACGAATATCAGGCAAACTTTCGGAATGTCCTACACTCACAGTGGATCAAAATTTATCCAATAAATATCGATGACAGGAAGGTGGGAAAATGTCCAATTTAACTAATGCGCTTCTGGTTGGATCACCAACTAAAGCAAAACTCTTTTCAGCAAACCCAAAAAGCCGACCTCATTACCATATTCTTGTAGAGACAGAAAATCAGCAGTTCGACATCGCAGTGAATATTGCGTCAGAGGATCCAAAAACCTCTGATGTGAGGGTTCTGTATGCCATCAAGCGAAATATCACGCCACCGCAGATAGACGCATTACTTAGCTTAACAAATGGAATGTTTGAACTGCCAGCTCATGGAATCACTGGCATTGACTTTGTGCGCGATCATCTGGTAACAAAAGATGAAATGAAACCGCTTCCTCTGTTCGACCGTTCGCAGCCGATTGAAACACAGGGTTCAGAAGAGATCAAACAGTTGGTAGATGAAGTGGTTGCCGATCCCAATACTGTGGTGTATGCATTCGGACACCGATATGAACAGCGATCCTCCCACTCCCAGAATGGGACATGGGGGTTTGAACCAGATGATGGGATTCACAACATCCATATGAATCAAGGTAACTATACTGGCAACCACGACAACGAAAACGGACGTGGAGAAGACGGTGCGCTGTTCATACATTTCCCTGACACCAATATCTGGCACGCTGTGTATATCGCCTTTCAGACGCAATCATTTGACAACGATTCTGAGGGCTACCCAAAAGATGATTCCAAGCATACGGTAAATCATGGCGGTGGTCCTCAAGGTAACCACCCGCATCATCGCAGAAGTCATTAACTTGATCGAATACGCGTAAAAGTTCTTAGTCAGTGTATTTTTTAGCAAGAAAGGCAGAGGGCAGAAGGCAGAAGGCACTTATGGATTTATCCCTTCCCTAGAATGCCTGAACCCTCGATCTCGACTCCTTGAGAGCCAGGGGTTTAAGCCCCCCACCTTGCATCTCTGAAAAGGTGGCTCGCAATCAGTGTGGGTTAGAAGCCCACACTGTATTGCAACATAGCTGCCTTCTTCACTACATTTCACTTAAATACAACTCAGAAACCCGGTTCCTTGAAGAAACCGGGTTTTTATGCCTCCACGAACACCCCACTTCGTGCAAACTCCTCCTCTTCAGGGGTAAAGATCGGAGCTTGATCAACAAGGTCAGGGTCAAAGTGGTATGTCTCCTGTAGAAATTGACCGCTGATCACAGCATCCTCCAAATCCTTGATGTAATCTTGTGCAACCATGCATGCTTCCTTGATGCCTTCCTCATCACCCTTCTCCAACAGCTTTTGCAATGTTGTTCTTACCCCAGCCAACCGTGACGCTGGCTTGAGAGTGCCATAGAGGCGGTAGATGCTGTCGGTTGTAATACTGTTCTGTTTGAGTGCTTTAGCACGTACCAGGTCAGAGTCAAGACTAGGCCAATAGCGGGTGGTGTAGAATGCCTTTTCATCCTTGTGATACCACTCCTCCGACCGAGCAATGGATGAAGAGACGGTGTTGTGTAACTTCCAGAAGAATAAGCGCAGGGAGAGACCATCTACTACAGTGGAAAGCTTTGCCTCCATTGACACTTCAAAGTTAGTGAGGTGCAGGTCGCGTCCAAGCAGAAGGTACTCTACAGGGTACATTTCCACCTCCTTATTCTGCACGACGTACATGTTGAGGTGGTGGCGGCAGTAGGGACAAGGGTACATGGTAGCAAAAAGTGGGAAGAAGTCCTTGAAGACTGCCACTAAGGTTTTCTGTTGCTTGGGTGTCCTGGTACACACGATCTCAGCAGTGGTATGGAAGAACCGCCACACCGCAGGACCAATATAGTATGGGAAGCTCACGCGCATCTGCGAGTTTTTCACCTCACTCCTACCGAGATACACATCAATAAATGTTACATACTGTGACAGTGTACCTGACTCACGCCCAAACTCCTGGCGCTCCCGCCGTTTCTGTACCCCATTCAGGTAGTAGTTTGTGAGACGCCATGCCTGTTTGAGCATCAGCTTCTGTTGTGGGGTGCAGTGTGGAAAGGTCTCTGCAACATCTGCCCCATAGAGGTCAAACTCCCCTGTTTCCTTAGTGGATTTGTACCATTTGTCCAAAGCTGTCTCGTCAGGCACCGTGTTGCTCTGGATGTCTGCAGCAGTGTTCACACTAAACGCAGCCAGCAGTTTCGGCATGAACTCCTCATACCAATAGACTACAGGCATCATTGCACCATCCACTTCCTCTGATGCATCAGAGAGAATGACACGGTTCCACTTCTTCAGGTACGCCTTTGGATCTCCCTCCGATTTGGCTGGTGGTGGAGCCAATTCCTCATTCAGATCAATCTTTCTCAGCCGATTGAGTTCGTTGATGGCAAGCACACCCTCCACGAGGTCACTCAAGCTGAGACTCTTTTTCTTCATTGTGATCGCAAACTCTACTCCCGCAGCAAACTTCTCCTTCACCGTGGCCGACTTACCACGCGCCTCCAACATCGCTTTCTCCTCGGCCAACATCTCTGGTGTCTTTTCTACTATCTTCCAGTTCTTGATGCGCTCCTCCAGTCGTGCCTCCTCTTGGGTGATCGATTCAACCACTGCATCCAGTAAGGGGTAGCAACCTTCTTCCACTATACCTAAACCCTTGTACAGCGCGATCGCCGTTTTCACAAACTGCACAAAGTCAGTGATTCTGTATGGCAAGTTTCTCACGCGCAGGTGGGTTTCGTGGTTGGCGCAGAAACTCTCGCGGAAGCAACGGTAGGCTGCTCCCTGGAGGAGACGGAACAGACCAATCTGCATTTGTAAGCGGGACGTACCGCACCTCTTCTCACTAGTAGAATATTTGGCGAGTAGTTCAGATCGTGCTTCCTCCTCCTTGGTGGGTGCCTCTTGTAGCGTAGGCTCAGTGGTAGCAGCATCTGTGTCATTTGAAGTCGCGGTTGTTGCTAGGGAACTGGTGGGAGAAATTGGTGCGTCTTGATAGCCCGTTGTTGTCTCTTGTTCTTCCGGGATCAGCTGACAAAACTCCTGAAAATCAATTGAGCCATCGCCATCGTGATCGACCTCTTGCACTATCTCATCTAGTTCTTTGTCAGTCAGCCCAAATGTGCTCATCACACTGCGCATCTCATCAGCGGTAATCTCACCACTGTTGTTCTCATCAAACACACTGAATGCCAGCTTGAGACGGCTTTTGCGGTCACCTTGCTTGGACACCATCAGCGCTTTGAACTCCTCAAAATCAATAGTGCCCGACAAGTCAACGTCCACCTCCTTGATCATGTCGCGTAGCTCTATGTCGTTAGGACTCTGTCCTAATGAACGCATGACATGACCCAGTTCCTGTGTTGAGATTGCATTGTTGCCGTCTGCGTCAAACACTTTGAACGCTTCCCACAGCCTCTCGACCTCTCGATCACTGATTGCCGTTTTTTCTAACTCTGTAGATGTCATAAATCAATTATCCAGATTTTATTTATTTTTCCCATGCTTACCAGACGCGCTTTTCCAAAGCTTCTTGAATAAATTTACAGCCCTTCGGGCAAGGCAGAAGGCAGCTATGCTGAGGGCAGCTATGTTGATGTGACGGTTTATACGAGAATGGAAAGCATAGCTGTCCTGCCTTGCCCAAAACGGGTCAAAGCCCA
>Ga0116227_10009006_pt1 | contig 18378 bp, 17 predicted proteins | sample S1TSphgellanicum_FD_89693 | JGI IMG/M metagenome (GOLD analysis project Ga0116227, IMG submission 89693) | Host-associated microbial communities from peat moss isolated from Minnesota, USA - S1T2_Fb - Sphagnum magellanicum MG | ecosystem: Host-associated > Plants > Peat moss > Unclassified... | reverse complement strand
CCTATTAATGGATGAAAATGAATGTAAAATCGATCCAACCAATAGGATGAAAATTTTAATAGTTGCATCATAGTTGTGAGAATGACCAAAATAGTTGAAATTTGTTTTTGTAGTTGCAAATGTTCCCAAATCCAGTCGCAAACAACTACAAGTCGCGTGTAGTCGTAAATGGAGTGGTTACATTTTGGCTGATTTCTACTAGTGTACCTTACATCACCATGGGTTACAGATATCCAAACACGCCTTTTTGTCTCATTTCGCTCCTTATTTTTTACTTTTTAGGAAACATCCCTTCCACCTTCTTCCATTACTGTTCAAATGGACTAGGCTGTGGAGTTGGACTTCTTAATCACTTGGGTTAGGGTCATTGTAAAGAAGGCTACTTTATTCAGGAAGGTTATGCCCATGGCCATGGAGAACTTGTCCATTGCATAACATCGAGACACCTTATGGTATGCACACACATGAAGTGGTAGTTACAAACCTAAGGTGAGACAATTTGATGTTAGTGACTTTGTGTATTTCTAACGACAACTTAATGATACTTTAGACATTTTTTTAGGTTGCACTATCTTGAGGATTAAGGCGATCAAGCCTTCAGGTATGTTGGAGTTGCAAAGAGTTAACGAATGCACAATTCGAAATCATTCTAAAAATTGTGCGCCCTACCATTTGCCAAATTTAGATCTTACCATCATCACATCGACTTGGATTCCTTCACTTGATTATCCATGTCAGGTATGTCAAAAGACAAACGATGTTGATTAGATGTTACTTTGCAACAATTGTAATGGTGGATATCATCTATTTTGCCTCAAGCCAAAGCTCACTCAAGTTCCCACCGACATTTGGTACTATTCATCATGTTCTCTTGTAACACCTTGATTTTTACTCAGACTATGCCACGCTTTTCCCGACTCAAGTCTAGGGGGATACATGGGAATTTCATCTTAGCCTCTTCTTGTGCATTGTATATATATGTGCACGCATTTCTTTTTAGTTGATTAGTTTTTACCTTTGATTGATTTTAATCTTTTTGTTTAGTAGAGTTTACTATGGATTTACACTCTTATGACACCGTACGTCACGACACTACACATCACGACAAACCCACAATATGGATTGAATGTTAAACTAATACTTGACAACAAATGCATGTTTGAGACAATAATTTGTGGCTCCTAAACATGCATTTGTTGTATAGAGCTCGTGTGTGTGTGCTTGGCTACCACTTTGATGAGGACTAACTCAATATGAACTTTTGAATTGTGTCATTTTTCAAACTGAAATCGAAGGCCTTGGTGGAACCAAAAAACCACAGGAATAGAAAATGATATCTTCCACATACAACCCACTCTCTTTGCCTGCTCCGTTTAGCATTTGACCATATGACATAATCCATTAACATCCTTAAACACCACTCAACACATCAGGCACTAAGTCTAATGAAACTCCTTATTAAACCTTCAATTGTGATCACTTCCAGATCATAATCCCATGTTTAGAACACAATTGCCCAGTCTTCCCATTATCAAGTGCACATAATATAACATAAACTTAATTGCTGCACAATAGAAAAATAATTCCATCAGAAATGGTAGACTCTTGATGTGAATTCAGTTTCCAGATGAATGCATTCAAACCCATCACTAATCCTGTGATTATACTCCTGTTCATTAGGTTCCTTTAACTTGGACATCAAAGAAATTTGCAGAAAATTCAGTTTAGTTACAGACCAGCATGACATCTGCAATTTACATGAACTGCAGTTGTTCAGATCACACTCTATTTGAAAAGCCACACAAAAGCTCAGCATTCAGAAAATTTTGACCTCCTGTAGAGTATGCTGAAAACCTTTCACAGATGGTATTCTGGAACTCCCTCATATTCAACATCTTATACTGCATTGCCAGAACTGATGCCATACACACATGCGGAATGCATGCGCAGTGGAGATCATATAATTGTGTGAGACTCATGAGACATACATGCTAATATACTTTGGCACAACTCATTTCAAATCATAAAACTCCACACAAGTCCCTTGATATCCAGCAAGCTGAAGCAAAACCAACACATCAAAACACAAAACAGAGAGAGCTTGAGAAACAAGAGCTCATAACCTTCAGTCCCTTGGTTTCCTCGTCGTTTTGTAGTCAGCTTCAATCCCACACCGGAACTGCCAGCTTCTCCTTCAAAATCGCTGCATGCTTTAACCTTGCAGCCGGCCACACACACATTCATTGACAACCCAGGTCAAGGTTTCCTTAAAAACTGAGTGGCTAATTTGCAGAAAGATTGCCGGCAACGAAGTCGTCTGTCTTCGTCTTCCATCTCTTTCTGAAAAAGAAAAAGACAACCCTAAACCTACAGACATTCACACATAACGAAGATACTTTAAAATTCACAATGGATTTGTTGGCGCGAGTACTTACGTACCCAAGGAATCGTTGTTCAAATCCTCATCGCCACCACCACCTTTTGGATTCCTTTTTGTCGATAAGTACTCTGTTGTGTGGGTATTTGAAGCGATTTGATTGACCATGACAGACCAGTGCGGGAAGAGACAGAAGAAAGGAAGAGGGAGCTGTAGCCAAACTGCAAATCATGAGTCAGGAAGAGGATCCGAAGAAGAAGTTGGAGATGAGAGAGAAGAGGAATAGAGGGATTTCCTGTAGGAGTGATAGGCAAAATCCTATCGCATGTTGGCGACGTGAAGGATGTGGTGAGGGCTTCAATGACATGCCGAAAGTGGAGAGAGGCATTACGTCATCTCTACACTCTGCGAGTCACATGCAATCACCCGGTTTTCAGAACAGAGAAGCTCGAATTTCTGCTGACTGACACAATCTTGCGGACAGAAATTACTCATTTGTCATACGAACAGCTTTTCAGCAGCAGCCGTGATTGCTTGGCTGTTGCATACTCGTGACTCTCTCCCTCATTTGACCTACAAGGTGCCAATCTCCACAGAGCACGTCAATGTGTTGGAGCGATGTGGGAGTATGCAGTGTCTCAAAAGCTTGACTTTGCGATACGCAGATATCAGGTTTACAGCAAATCCTACTGCTCAACGGTTCCTGCGTCTGTTGTCTCTTAGTGTGTCTGCTGTTAAGGTGTCAAAGTTCCAAGTCCAGTCGCTTGTGTCCGCATGCCCAAAGCTTCAATCCTTCTCTCTCACCGACTCGACCATTACCTCAACGAATCCGCATGGGACACTAAATCTCACAAGCTCAACTCTGAAGGCGTTCTTTTTGGGAGGAATACGCATTCACAGCGTGATCTTAGAGGCTAACATTCTAAAGACGCTTGCCCTTGTGCGGTGCGATTTTACAAATTTTAAACTTGTGACGAAGGTGCTTGCAGATTAAGCAGTCTGAGCCTTAAAACTGTGTACATTGATCATCTGGACCTATGAAGCAACACACATCGTCTGGGCTTGAAAAAGGTTGAAGTGAAGGAGATCATCTGGACCTATGAAGCAACACACATCGTCTGGGCTTGAAAAAGGTTGAAGTGAAGGAGCTATGCTCTCATGTTTGGACTGCAGTCGACTCTATTCTTTTAAAACCATCTTTGAAATTGAGGGAACTACAATTGAAGGGCATCCCACTGGGTACTAATTATCCCATCCCACTGGGTGCTCATCATCCCATGAACCTGAACCTGGAAACAATTGCCTGTTTGTTTCCACACTCGAACCACTTGGGTCTGAGCTATACATTGATGGAGAACAACTTGCCGACAGGGGTAGAGAGTCAACTGCTGCAGGGGTCTAATGTTCTTGAGAGTTTGATTCTTGGAGCTTGGGTGTCCTGAACTTGAAGACCATCTTCTTCTTCTGATTAGCAGGGCCCTAAAAAGATGCCCTAATTTGAGAAAACTGTGGGTTTCAATTGAGGAGGATTCTACATTCAAATGTGAGTTCATGACTTCATTTGTGAAGCTGGTACACGAATTTCCACATGTTGATATCAAGTTCAAGCACCTTGACATTAAGTCTGGGAAAGCAAGCTAGTTCATTGCTCATTCCTTTTCTTGTGGTGTAGTTCCCACTCTTCTCTGCATTTTGGATTTGCTTTAGTGCAAGTCATTGCTTGTGGCTTGAGTTCATGATGTAGATAAGGTCTTACAGATAATGAAAAAGCTCTCCATGCATCACAACAGAAGTTAGCATCACTAGGCTCAAGTTCTACAGATACTTGAGATTGAATTTTGTCATTGTGTGATTCCATACATTTTTCAGAGTTTGATTCCAGTTGTTTTTTGTAGTCTGAGAATCTGGATTTGGATTTGCTCACATGCAACAAATCAAGTTGCTGCTTGTATGCATGATGTGATCACTTCTTGGCCATGCGATGCTATGACTACATTGTAACAGAGTTTGCATCCAGAAGCAAACTGAAGTACTTGTGAACTCATCTGCCAAGTAACAAAAACAAGTCAAATGCACACTGCATTCAGGCAATCAACTAGACCTCAATTTTGCACAGAGAACTATAAAGCTGGTCAACTTGCTGGGATTCTATTCAGGTTACAAACTACAATAAGCATGGTGCAAAATTTCCAGGAAGTTTTAGCAGGCCTAATGAGACAGTTGGAGAGTAAACCCATAGACCTTGAAATTTTTCAAAGAAGGAAAAGGTACTTTGTGCTTGTTGTCATGATGCTTAGGCTGTGTCCAAATGTGCCAGTTTTGTTGCAACACAGGGAAAGCATTGTATTGGTTTCGCTATGATATGAACCCCAAAAATACAAGTGAAATCTGTTGCTACAATGGATAACCAGCTCCTATCTGAGCATCACAAGAAATTGACATTAGCCTTCTGAGTTTCATTATGAATGGTATGTGGTGGACTTAAACAGGATCTTGCCCGTTTCATTTTTTTTGTAAGTGGTGTCTCTGTCGTCTCTTGCAAGTTTCCAAAATGTTGTCTTTGAGCATTTTTCAAATTTTTGGGAGTATTTTCAGACTAGTGTCTTTGTTTCAGTTGCTCACTCTTCTGTACCAATTCAGCAGCAGAATTGAGCAATTGACAGACAATCATGGACATTGTCTTAATTTGCAAGATGTGTACTTTGAACTTGACCTCTGTTCTATTTGGGGATATGCGCAGAATCTAATATTGCTGGTCAGTATGTGGAAGTGATCTCATTGAATCTTTTTTCCTTGGGCTAGTGGCTTTTTCCAGAATGAAACAAACCGTGGAGTTGTTCAGGTTACACTGTATTGAGAAGCCACACCAAAGCTCAGCCTTCATCCAGAGAATTTTCGCTTCCAATCTTCCACCCTCAGAGTATGCTGAAATCCTTCAGCGACTATATCACATTCAACAACTTACTCTTGATAGGTAATTCCTGCCATGTCAGTGGATTTCATACATACAGACTGCACCACAGAGATCATACAATGTGTCAGACTCACGAGGCACATGATCATATGATTTGAGACTCTTGCAATCAGCTTCAATCACAAACCACAGTCTCTCAGCGCCCTCTCCAGTCCTGAATCGAGTTGTTCTAATGAGTAATAACCTCAACATCTTCAACGCACATGGGGGTTGATGTCTGACATGGATGCCATAACTTCCAAAGGCAATCTAAATACAAACAATGGAATTGAATGACTACAGGGACCCACTGTCCACCAAATAATAGGTCCCAAGTATGGTGCAGCTTATACCGATGATTCCGGAAGGGGAAGATATTTCAGCTTAGCTACAAAAGCAATTTCATTTGGAGTTGTAGAATCCACAATCCACTCACATCCTCACATTATACAAAACTGGAAGGCAGAAGATTCCAGAGGCATGCCTTTGTGTTCATTCTTGACTTCCCATAGATAACCATGGGACCATGTTACCTGTCGATATGATAAGATGATCAGCCCACACTGCACTTCACACTCACTTTAAACTCTAAACTACTAGATAGAAGTGACACACAAAAGATTGCATTCATCTATCCTCACAATATCCTGCCACTGTGACTAGTATGGTGCATTAGTGAGTGAAAACCATCATGAGCACAACTGAATTCTATCAAAAGCTTGCTGACAAGCCAGTCTGCATGTTGCCCAACCATTTACCACATGTCTATTGAGAGCTTTAGCTATGAATGTTCTGTAAAAGCTCTGAGGGAGTTGACTCACCTATGGAACCACACAACACAGTATGCCCAGCCATGCACCAAAATTTCACACCTTCCTGCTCTACACATTGCATGCCTGCAAGTCCTTAGCCCTACATAACAAGCAATAGACAAATCTTTGTTAATGGTTGTGTCAAACAGTTTGATCAAAACAAACAAGGTAAGAAAACACACAGCTGGCTTACATGTCCATCAATTGTCCAAGAGTGAACACATGTGACATGCACAAACGTGTGTGTAGCACAACTCACAATCCTGTTGTAATGTAATTGGTCAGAATGTTCAATAACAGTGTGGTGTATATCATTCACTTCGACACTGGTCCCACCTTTGACATGTCAAAAGCTCACTTTCACTCTTTTAAAGAAGATACAAATTCACTAGTCCCAATCATGAAAGGTGAAGCCACTCCTCTAAAATTGAGCTGGTCTTGTTGAATTCCTCAGTGGTCCCTGACATGACCATTGACTTCTGCAGGAGAAATTTTCACTTCTTGCATTTCTGGTCTATTTTAAGTCTGCCAGTAAATTCCCCAGATTGCAGAGCCTGCAACCAAGTTCCTTTGTTCAACACTCCATTACAAGTCATATGCAAAATCCCTTAGAGAGATCAATTGATGTGGGTTGAAGGACATGCAGGATATGAGGAAAACACACAAGTATCCAGTGGACTAGATTTTGTCACACATCTGTCAAACACTCATTTTGAGAACCAGGTGTCAAGATGAAACACATGATGATATTATTCTATCAACTTACTCATGTTCTAAGAGTCCATCCTCTTTCATGTCAAGATCTGAACAGGAACAAAATTCCTTGCACCATGATGTCTCCAGCTACTGAGACAAGGTGCGAAGGAGACATACAAGCAGTTATGCCTGTACATGCAATTATAGCATGGAAAATGAGTGTACAGGGCACCTTCAAGCAGGTAAAAATTCTGTGGACAGAATGTGACTTTGTCATTGCCAAAGGGAAAGACCACTGCATCACCTCTTCAAGCCTGGGAACTTCTTCAAGAGTTTCGGAGTTTGGAATAGTTGCCTGCACAAAAGAAAAAGTTGCACATGATTAGTTGAAGGTACTAGAGAGGTTGAGGGAAGCAGAGATATGCCACTTCAAGAATTCCAGAACAAACAGTGATTTGGTGTACATGCCCTGTAGACCAATGATACTTTGGAACTAAAGAGAGCAAACACTAAACACCTGTTAACCTGCTGCACAGACAGTTAGCTTTAGCAGGACATCTGATTTGTGACTGACTGATTATGACAGCACCATCACTCTTTGGGGTAATAGAAGACTTACATGAAAGGGAGGATCATTGGGAGGAAAGGTCAGACATTGCAACACTCCCTCAGACAAGGGTGTCCCAAGATTTCCTCCAGCAAATGTTCACACTCCTCCATGCTTCAGCAGCTCTGTCATGTATCAGACAATGATATCAGCACACACAAAATGAACTCACAGTCAATCACACACATGAAACAGAAATACAGGAAGAGTGTCAACAGGAGTCCCAAGCAGCCTAATGGTGCAACACCAGCAGAAAATATCATCCTAATGCTGGTTCGTTAAGTAGCAAGTACCTTTTGATGAGCGCACATGATTATGGATCAGCATGAGGGCAACATAGTCTCCAAGTCTACACATTGTGGAACAACATAATGTTGATGGATAATGATACTCATAGTCCTTCAAGTTGGAGCAGACCTGGCCAGCAAATGTGGTGACAGTAGACTTGCCATTGGTGCATGTTATGGCTCCCACTAAATCTCATAAACTCCAGTTTGAAGTCAATCTTCGTGCAAGAGATGCGCCTTGACACCATGATGTTGGAGGCTAACATTCTAGAGAGCCTCACTGTGATGGAGTCCAACTTCAAAAAACTTAAACTTGTGCAGGGATCAGTAGGCAGATTGAGTCTTGGAATTGACAATGTGGACCTTGACTTATATTTGGACCCTGGAAACAACACACATTGCTTGGAGTTAGAAGAGTTAGAAAGGAGGGAGTCATGCTTTCATGTTTGGGCTGCAATTGACATTGTGATTCGCATTGTGTGCAGTCTGAGAATTTGTTCTCAAATCACTCTAAAAGTAGCTGCTTGTACTAATCATATCACCTCTTGTCCATGCAAATGCTTGCACTCTGTTGAAACAAAGTTGTCATCCAAAAGCAATTTCAGCACTCGTGTTCTTATTCATGTGCTTCAAAACAATCCAAATTTGTTATTTGGAGCTCTATCTCTGAGCACACAGACTGATAACTGTGGAGGCACATGCATGTCAGCTAAATCACATGGGTGCTGAATTCTTCATACCCCATCCCATGCCTGGAAATTGAGAATAGGAAATCTCAGTATCAACTAATTGATAGCATAGTCCTGCACCATGTAGAAAAATAAGTTGGGGATGGTTGCAATTCTCCTTAGCACATACAAAAGTTGGTCTTGATGGACCTAGCAACAAGTTTTCAAACCACTTCTTATATTTTTCTGCAGATAATGGATCATGTCACATCAGTAAAGAAGGGTCCCACCAGCAATTTGTAGACATTGCTGTTGTGTCTCCAGTCACAAATTGAGCTCTTGTATCTGAGAAGAACATCACAGTCATGAGGAGTGTCTTTTGGCTGCATTTACATTTAGGATAGCATTTGCAACCCCACTTGACCAGCTGTTGGGTGTGGAAGTTGTACAATGCAATGCATATGCTGGTTTGCTAAAATCCACTACAAATGAATGGACTGGAGGTCAAAATATGTTGCAATGCAGGAAACTTTGTCCATGACATTAGTTATCCAAATAACAATTCTGGGTTGAATTTTTTTTCCATGAACAGCAAAATTCAACTCCAATCTTGCTGCTCTCATTCATGCAGAGAAATTTTTAATTACTAACATGTTCTGACTTCTAGTTTCAACAATCAGAAAATATGCCAAAGCTTTACATTCCCCAGATGTCAAATTTCTGGCAGTCTCTGCCTGTTAATGCACAGTACTTTTCTGGATGGTCATGTAGCTGAAGTGTCCTTGGGCACTCCAAAATTATGGATAATACTGCTAATCATTGTATTAATCTTGGATGATTCAGATAACTAAGACAAAAGTCCAGATCTTATGAATGTTTTACTTGAGAACAAGCTAAGGTAAATCCAAAAGGCCAGCCATCAGAGTCCACAGTTCTGTCATATCACCTTGATAGAAAAGGCATAACAAACTTTGTCTCTAGCTAAGCAGGATCAATGCAGTTCTGGCAGGTAAATTTCACTAATTTTATACTTTCCCTGTGACTCTCTTGTGTCAGACAATCTAGTCCGATCAGAGCAGTCTTTGGACATTCAAAAATACAATCCAACTCTCATGATTGAAAAGTCTGTTACTATAGCACCATTAGATTAGTGAATTGCATCAAACTTGACAAGCCTACCAGTAATCCTCAGGGTGTTCCAACATGCTTGGACCACATGTGAGAGGAGCAAATTAGGGTACTGCCAATTTTTCTGCACCTATCTGTAAGGCTACCACAGACAATTCTTATTCGATCTGAAAATCCCAAAATTAAGGAAACAGCCATGACTTACCATCCTTGCACTTGGTGTTGTTCTAGTATCACCAAATCAAAGCTACCATTGTGTTTGTCATTTAACACCAATTAACAAGCATGTCATAAACATAATTTGCTGTACCAGTGTCATCACAGTGCCACACCACATGAGGACACTTCTGATCACCCACGAAGCCAGCATTCAGAACGTCATGCAAAAATTAAAGGGAAAGAGAAACATGATCGACCCCTCCTCCCCGCCACTCTACCAAAACTCACTGAATTGCCCAGATCAAGCAACATTCTTCTTCTGCGAGCTCTTCTCTCGGCTCCACTTGCTGCAACAACCTCTATGTGCATACCTGAAATCGATCCCCACCAAACTGTAGATACCTTGCATACAATTGCTGCCGTGCACCTCCATTGTGTCCACCCGCCATCTGAGCCACCATCATTATCACGACACTATGAAAGCTATATCTCTGTTCACATCTCAATTGCGGCAAACCTTTTGCAGCCAGCCGCACACATTCAATGACAATCAACAAGCTTCCCTGAAGACCGAGTGACTCTGCAGAAAGACAGCCGGCAGTGAAGTCGACTGGCCTTCCTCTTCCGTCTAATTCCCAGAAAGAAAAGTAACCCTAAATCTATAGACATTCACAATTAACGAAGAAACAAAGGAATTCTGCTCTCACACTCTTACAGATTTTTGTTGACGCAAATACCCATGCATTCAAGTTCAAATCGTCGTCGCCACCACCAACTTTGGATTCATTCTTGTCGATAACTCTGTTGTGGGTATGGGAAGTGCTCGATATATCATGACGGACCAGTAGTGGAAGAGACAGAGAGGAGGGGAGAGCGGCAGCCAAACGGCAAATGAGTCAGGAGGAGCGGAAGAAGTTGCAGATTAGAAGAGAGGGATGGAGGGATTTCCAGTAGAACTGATAGGAAACATCTTGTCACATGTTATCAACGTGAAGGATGTGGTGAGAGTGTCAATGACGTGCCGAAAATGGAGACTGGCATTACGCTATCTCCACACTCTGCAACAGGATTACTTGGATGCACCGCTTTCTAACCGAACACAACAGCTCGAATTTCTGCTGACGGACACGATCCTACAAACATGGAGTCTTCAAAATTTGCATATTTGCCACGAGACCAGATTTTCTGCGACAGCGGTGATTGCTTGGCTCTCGCATGCCGGCGACTCTCTCCGTCATCTGACCTACGAGGTACCAACGACCACACTGTATGTCAACATGCTGGAAAGATGTGGGAGAATGTGGCATCTCGAAAGCTTACGTTTGCGATACACAGATATCAGACTTACAACAGCACATCCCACAGCTCCACGATTCCGATTTCTGTTGTCTCTTAGTCTGTCGGATATGGTAAACCTGACAGCATTACAGCTCCAGTCACTTGTGTCCGCCTGCAGAAAGCTTGAATCGCTCTTTCTCACCAACTCCGCCGTTACCTCAACAGATCCGCATTGGACACTAAATCTCACAACCTCCAGTTTGAAGTCGCTCGACTTGGACAACATGAGCCTTGACAGCGTGATTTTGGAGGCTAAGCTTCTAGAGACCCTTTGTCTACGGGACTCCAACTTCTCAAATTTCAAACTTGTGAAGAAAGGCGCCGGATTGAGTAGTCTAGAAATTGACTACGTGAACATCAATAAGTTGAACACTGGAAGCAACTCAGATTCTCTGGACTTAGAAGAGGATGAATTAACGGCGTCAAGCAATGATGTTCGGGTGGCTGGAGTCGACTCCATTCTTTCAAAGCCATCCTTGAAATTGAGGAAATTACAGTTGAGGGGCATCCCGCTCGATGCTGATCCCGTGAATCTGAATCTGGAAACAATCGCCTGCTTGTTCCCGCGCTTGAATCACTTGGGGCTGAGCTACAGAAAGATGGACGACGACCCCATACACCAGACGACGGTTGAGCATCAGATGCTGCAGGGCTCTACTGTTTTGGACAGAGTTCGATTGTTGGAGCTTGAGTGTCATGAAATTGATGACACATTTCTTCTGGTGATTGCTGGCGCCCTAAAAAGATGCCCTAATTTGAGACGGGTGTTGGTGACAAGCGATGAGGATTCTGAATTCACATGCCACTTCATGACTGCTTTTGTTAAACTGGTACGCCAATTTTCGCACATCGACATTGAGTTTCGAAGAGCACGAACGTTTTATGTGGTGTAGTTCATGCTGTTCCTTGCATTTGGATGGCTCTAGTGGAAGCGAAAGATGCTCGGGTGGTTCATGATGCAGCGAAGCTCTTGCAAACAATGCAAACCTTCCTTTACATTGCAACAATAGTTGGCAATCCCCCAACTCTTCTTACCTGAAGTCGGGATTGAATTTGAGAACTCAGAGTTTTTGGTTTTGCGCAGTTGCTTGCAAACTGAGAAGAAGTTTTCAAATTGTGTATGAAAGGCTTCTGCCACATCCAACAGGAATTTCACTACTTGTGTTCTCTTCCTGTGCTTGAAAAAATTCAAATGCATTGCTTTGCCAGTTTATCAAGCAGACCTCAGCAATTGAGCATCAAACAATTTAATTATGCTGGGATTATTTTGGATTACAAATTGCAAAAATATGATGCAAGAACTAAAAGTCTTTTTTTTCAACTTAACATGAGGAATCATTTATGCGGAGTTCCTTCGAGATCAGTTGTCCATTACCTTAAAACTCATATAAAATAAATTTATTTTGTGCTTGTTGTCATGATGCTTCTTAACATGTGTCCATGTGCAAAAGCATTTGGTGCTGTGAAGTCTCTCACCAATAGGACCCGCCTTTGGTAAGTATTTTTGTCTCTGTCATCTTTTGGAAAACTCTTAGAATACTTTTCAAGTTCTTTCCAACTTTCTGAATACTGCTGGGTTTCATTACTTACTCTTCTGTACCAATCCAGAAACAAAATTGAGCCAATTAACGGACAATCATGGACATTATCTTCAGTTATGAGATATTTATTGGGTTTTTACTCAATATTATTGGGAATATGAGCAAACCATCAACTTGTTGTCAACATGCGGTATTCATCTGATGGATTTATTTTTCCAAGTAGGCTATTCATAAAGGACTTTGTGGCTAAGTTTATAGTTCATATGCTTATACCACAAGTATGGATTTGAAATTCAGCAAGTAGATGCTGTACAATGTAGACGAGGTCAATAAAACTAACCGATAAGTCTTGGCATGATTTTCATTGGTTATCACAGGAGTCCGTGAATTCATTTATCTCTAAAATGTCATGCGTCGTGCAATCAAGCCAGGAGGTTAGTTTTAATACTTCTTTCCTGGTCCTAGATTTGAATAAGGCATATCAGCTCTTCGTAATTTCTGTCCTTTTAGGGGTGATCACTGACTATGGAGTATGTCATTCAACACCCCTTCTTTTATCCACTAACTCTTTCACATGATTGTGCACATTGTTACTAACTATAATACAAATTGCGTGCCTACTTCCAGCTCTGAAGTCTCTACAGAAGGGTTGATTTTTTAGTAGATTATAAAATGTGCACTAGTGACGATAGGATTACCCTCTGATATGATTACCCACTGATATGCCTAAGAATTCATTATGTGATTTTGATGAAGGGACATGTGGTTCCTTCGTCATTTGCTAATTCCGTTTTTGCCAAATATGGATCTTTCAAAATAAGCCAAAGGTGACTTAAAATTTTTTTAAAAAGAAAGGCAAGTTCAACAAGCACCCAAAAAGAAGACCAGTGCAAAATACTTTCTGGGTAATAAATACTTTGGATGGAGAGCCCCTTCCTGTTAGGTACTCTTACAGATAACATTGAATATCAACTAACTGTCTCCATATAATTTATCTATTAGTTAATAATATCAACCCCTAATGAATGTTTCTACTAATACTAAGGCCCACCTTACACCAGGAGTCAAGGCCAATGTTCAACTCAAATCAAGCATTCCTATTCTTGCAAAAGTTAAAATCAGCCCCAAGGGTTTTACACTAGCAGTCAAGGCTGAAATAGGAAAAATCTTTTCAACGTGCCCCAAGTTGCTAGTAAATGCTGAACTTTATGGCCCTGTATTGGCCCCAAGGCTGAAAAAAAGGATACCATCAAATTTCGAAAGCCGATTTGCAACCCTTGAGGCCAATGTCTCAGCATTTATTAATATCCTGACATCAATGTTTTAACATTTATTGGTAATATGGGGCCAAACAACAAGCCAAAAATGCTCAAAGTTGGCCCCAAGTTTTTTACCAAGACGCTAAATAACCCCCCATTGAGCTCTGTTAGCCATTGTTCCTGGACACCTGCCCCACCACTGGAGCTGCCACCTAGCCACCAAGGGGTCCTACCTCCCAGTCTGAAGAACATTGTCAAACATCTTCCCAAGCCTTCATCGTTCATTGTGATCACAATTTGGTCTGCAGAACACTCCCATGTTTTATGCGGATATTTGTGCACACATAGGTTTGAAAATCGACTAAATATAGAGCTTTCAAGGGACTAGGGTTTTCAATTTGCAAAAATCAGAATTACAGGTAACAGAACTCAACTCACTTCTTGCAACACTTTCATTTTGGGAAGTTCATAGTGCACTCGAGTGGAACATAGTAATTTTGCAATTGACAACTTTAAGTTTGTTTTGCATTTTTTTTTTGATACGTTCAGGTTTGTGTGTTTGCAGCATTGGAGTCATTGCAAGGAAAGCATCCATGTGAGTTCAATGTGCATCCTATTGAAAAGCTCTCCTCCCTTGCATTGAATAGTGTCATTACTAATCAGAGTGCTTCCATTACCAACAATATGGAGGACATTAACAATACAAGAAAATCTAACAATGTAGAGGAGGATGAAAGAAACATAAATGAACATGAGTTACAGGAGATGCCATTGGTAGGGGTCATCAATTGAGGCCATTTGCTTTTGGAAGTGCTACCCATTCATGTACAGGAGGATCCTTACATGATCCTCCTGATTGAGCAACAAAAATATATCGACATTATTTTTAATACGCCTGTAGGATGAGTAGCAAGGGTATTTTCCTCACTTGAACTTTGTTCTTCCTTGCTTTTCTAACATTTTTTCTCTATTGGTATATTGTTGCTTGTTGATTTGTGTGTGCATATTTTTTGTTGTTTGTTTTCTTTCATATGATCTTCCACAATCAAACCCTAAAAAACAAAATGATTGACTTCAAATGACCAAACAAAAAAATTGTAATATGTTACAATAATTACTATGTCCACTTCTCCCTAATTTTTTGTTAATATCTTTTTCCATGTTTAAGATGGGTATCAAACAAACAAGGCATAGAAAACAAAATCAGCTAGCCGCTAGAAGGAAATTAACTTTTATGTAGCTTGCCATAGAAAACAAATAAGTTGTAATGTGTTAGATATCACAAAATTTTTATAGATCAATTATAAAGAATAGGGTGTTGGTCATGTACATTGAACTTGTTTTGCATTTCACAATCTACTTAACATAGTCTACTTCAAGGGTTAGTATTAGTGATAGCTAGATGGCAATTTTGAAATTATTTTTTGATCTATTTCTTTGTTTGTCATTGTTTTCATTTAGTTTATATTTTCAAAACATTTATGGAATCATGTTTGTAGAAGTTGTTTTGCCATCTGTTGTGGTTAATCGAATTATCCTAATAGGTAGCTTGCCAAAAAACAAATGTTACTATGTTTTATTTATCACAAATCTACAAATTGAATGCTAGGGTTTTGTTGTTGCGTTTTCAATTGTGGCATGTTCATGTGTAGGTTTTTGGAGGTCCTCCCCACAACCAAAATCTATAAATGTAGCATACAACGAAGTAGGAGAACATGTGTCGCCTTGTATCTTGAGGACAAGTATGAAGAACTTGCAGTGGAAGCACATTTTGACTATAAGAGGCTTGACAACCTTATTAGTAATCAACCTTCCTTCCAATGTAAGTTCTACAAGGTTTGCATGAAAGATAAAAACATTCTTTCTTATCACAGAATGATGAATTGGTGCTCTGTTTACAAAGGGAAAAAACTCTTAAAGAAGTACCCAACCTAGAATAAGAATGAAACAGAAGAAATAATTAGGTTAAATGTGAAGGTTGACAAGACCATACCTAGTTGAAACAAGTGTCATGCTTCAAATGAAGCAAATCTTCCTCCTAAATGGGTTGCACCAAATCCAAGATTTGGGGAAACATGGGTTATGCCACCTCCATCGCTTAAACTTGGTAAAGAAGACATATGCATCATTAATAGTGATGATGACTTCTCACTTTCTCCACATAAAAACAAAAGTAGGCAATTGGGTGTTGTTAAATTTTCTATTTTTAGAAGCAACTTTTGTGTACAACATGTTCCAAAGGAAAAGGCAAAAGTTCCTCCCCAAAATAAAATTGCCACACCAATTTTTGGTTTACGGTCCAATGCAAACCATTCTACTACATTTCAACAAAAAAATTTGATGGATTTAAGTAGAGTTGAAGTGGAGGCAAAAGGCACTAGCCATTACATAGACATTCACAATAGAAGGTATTTGTGAATTGCCTCCTCGTTTGAAAGAAGTGCTAATAATTGGGTTGTTTGCTTGTTGTTGGAGATGAACACGGTTATGGACATGACTTTTCTACAAGATCCCAAAAAATGCATGGCAATCCTTATGAACATGGAAAGAATAAGAACTTTATGAAATAGTCTTGTTACTGCATTTGGGCAGTGTTACTTATATCCCTTTGTAAGTCTACGTCCACCACCCTTTCATGTTTTTTCAATCCATGCACCCATTTTTTTCATTCTCATGTTGCATCTAGTTTCTCCATGTGCTAATTAACTTTTGTATCTTACTTTAGGAAAATGGAGGTATTGATAGAAGTGGTTAAACATAGGTTATTGTGAAGAGTTTTTTGACATATAATGGGTTTGCAAAGAAGACAATAGAGAGGTTTCAAAAGATTAAAGTATTGAAGGACTATCTATAATACCTAACCTTGAAGAAATAATATGAGGCCAAGAAAGTAGGTGTTTCATTGACCTTCAAAAAGAAGGAAAATGAATATATTTTGCAACAGCTTCATGACTTTGATGAGAAGGTAAATATCCCAATCCAATTGTTTTATGTGTTGGTTCATTTTTTTTTTGCCATTATATGGATTATTAATAACCATCTTAGATCACATAATTTAACACAATTCAACCACTAACCCTACTAGAAAACCAAGTCCTCTGCCACTACATAGTTCCACTCAAATCCAGTTTTAGTGCAATGAGATTGATCCGTACCACTACACATTAGGTGTAGTGGATTGGTCCACCCAAATTTAATTTTAGTGGAATCAGACTAATGTTGTTCCACCATACATTGGATCTAGTGGATTAGTCCACCCAAATCCAATCCAAAACACTATAAAACACATTTTTCTTCTTTAGATCCCTCCTACTTCCAAAGCTCATAACTTTTTCAAATCCTATTCAAATTGAGTGATGAGAGCATCACCTTAAGCTTTATAATTCATCTTTGAACTTTAAAGCCAACATAACAACATACAAGGATTTTTTGGGTGTTTTCAGAACGATTTCCTAGTCTTGGGTGTGGCATTTTTTCAACTTTTTGACCATGCACACTTTGAAGGGCCATAATGTTCTCATTTCTGATCCATTTTTGATAATTTTTAGTGCTATGAATGCACCAAGAAGAAATCTCCAACTTTTCTTTGCACACCATAAACAAAGGATCCCTCCTTTGAATTTCATCGAGTTCTGAATTCTTATGTGTTTGGACATTACCCTATCTACCTAATGCATTGGTAAATAACAAACTTCAAGTTTATTAGATTGTTGGATTATTTTCTAGTGATGGTACAACCAACATAATAATAGCCAATATAAGTATAACGAACATACATATAACCAACCTAGGTATCGCCAATAAAGGTATAGCCAACATAGGTTTAACCAACCTAGGTATAGCTAACATAAGAATAACCAACATAAATATAGTCAACATAAGTATAGTTGACATAAGTGTAGCCAATATAATAATAGCCAACATAAGTATAGCCAACATAAGAATACCCAACATAGGTTTAGCCAACTTAGGTATAGCCAACATAAGAATAACCAACATTGGTTTAGCCAACATAGGTATAGCCAACATGTGTATAACTAACATATGTATAGCCAACATAACATAAGTGTAGGTGCATAACCAAATTATAGCCTAAATATAATGTACATAGCCTAGGGTAGCCTACATAGACTAGGGTAGCCAACATAGCCTATGACGCACTCCCAAGTCCCTAGCTAGACTCACTTGAGGGTCCAAGTACAGTAGCCTCCCGCCTAAGTACGCAACTTGAACCTGGGAGGATTGTGCGTACTTAGCCGGTAGGTGCGCACTTTAGATGAATCACTTAGTCCGTCCGTCCGTCTGACACACAGGGCATTCCGACCCGTTAACGGTCTCTGCGATGCCGATTCTGCAACCCCTCAGAAATGAGCCGCAGAGACCGATTCTGCTACGTATTTGTTTCTTTTTTTATCTTTTTTTTTTGGATTTTTTTTTTCGGACTTTTCTCCCCTTCTCTTAAATTAACAAAAATGAAGAAACAAAATAAAAAATAAAAAATAAAAAATCGGCAGAAAAATCTAAGGCTATGTGTTTGCTTCTTTTTCTATCTT
>Ga0116227_10009005_pt1 | contig 18380 bp, 11 predicted proteins | sample S1TSphgellanicum_FD_89693 | JGI IMG/M metagenome (GOLD analysis project Ga0116227, IMG submission 89693) | Host-associated microbial communities from peat moss isolated from Minnesota, USA - S1T2_Fb - Sphagnum magellanicum MG | ecosystem: Host-associated > Plants > Peat moss > Unclassified... | reverse complement strand
TTTCCACAAATTTTCTCAATGTTAAACAAAAAGATCCCATTGACAAAAGCGATAAGATTCAAAACTATTTAATCCAAACCACTATGTCATTTTGCCCATGCTCATAATTCTAATTTCAATTGCATTTAAATTAGAAGTTCATTTGGTGCTATTATGTATTCAACCTTATAATCAAAGAAAAACTTTAATGGATGCATCATCACATGATAATTAATGATTTTAATACCTATTCTTCATTTCATAACAAAACATTTATTTTTTCTTCTTTGAATTTAGATAGTGCAAATTAGGTGGGATAAACCAAAGAATTGAATGTAAGATAACAAATTTAAGCTGATTTCAAATGAATATTTTCAGCAAACCTTCCAAAGTTGAACTAGGTATTATATAATGTTAAAAAAGTTTAATGTTGTCAAACATTTCAATTATAAGCATTCAAATAAAAAATATTGTTGGGGTTATTTAGTTTTTAATATGATCTAACTTTGTTTATAATTATATAAATTGTCCACCAATTCATCTTAAAGTAGTTTTACATATGGAGAACATTTTATAAGGGCTCTTTCCATTAGGCCAATGTAAACAGAGTTCCATACAATATGTTGTAATCTCAACTCAACCTAATGAAAAGCCATTGAAATGGGGCCTTGTTTTTTGTTGCATGGACAGATGCTTTCCATTAAAGAGCTATAATTAGGTTGACAATTTGTAAATAATCAATGTTTAGAATTTTGAAAATATTTCATATGTAAAGAATTTTTAAAATAATTTTAAATCAACATATGTTCTCATGAAAAAAGACAGATGTCATTTTATGATGATTCACAGTTTGACTCACAACTCTCACAGCTCTTGCATTTGGTCAATGCTTGATTTGTAATGTTATGAAATGATTGTGAGCATAACTAGTTAGATAAACATAATGGAAAATTGTTGATGGGGCAAATTCTGTGATTATAACAACTTAATGAAAAGATGTCATATACATTTTCTAACAATAGCAGGATCTGCCCCAACATCAACTTTCCATTATGTTTGTCTAGTCAGTTCTACTCGCAATCATTTCAAAGCTTTACTATCAAGCATTGAACAAATGCAAGACCTGTGAGAGCTGCAAGACAAATTGTGGATCAACGTAAAGTGACATTTGTCATTTTTTCATGAGAACATACGTTATTTTAAAATTTTCTAAACGTTCTTTACGTACATGAAGTATTTTCAAAGTGCTTACATTAATTATCTACAACTGTTCAACCTAGTTGCAATTCTCTAATGAAAAACGCCTGTACATGCAACAAACAACAAGACCCCATTTCAATATCTCTGCATTAGGTTGCTTTGCTCACAGAACAATGTCTGTAACTGAGTTTACAAACACCCAATGGAAAGAGATCCTTACTAATTTGCGATTTGTGGGGATACACTCTTCTTTGGGGTATGATTTGCAAAACCAATTATGCATGGTTATTGCAATGAAAGGACCAAAGCCGGGAGAAATGTCAGTTAGCTACAGACTGTTGGAAGTAGCTCGAAGTCTTCCATTCGTGCAGTTTAGAAGGATACCAGATAATTTTCTACCTGTTTTGGGCCAAAGGAATTCATCTCAATTTAGCTTTGGATAATATCAAATCATTCACATCACACCACGAAAGTGGAAAGACCTAGATCCAGCGACACATTGCTATAAACGCTCCCTGCTTTGAAGGTTAGTTGAGCTCATGTAGATACTAGATAAGGTCTCTCACATTGGACAGTCTGCAACAATATATATTCAACCGTGGAGGATTACCATGGACGTGGTTTCTTTTGGCACCTGAAACAAATGAACTTAGTCGATGACCACCTACCAGGCTCATTAAGTGCTGATCTCTACTTGTAACACAACTCATGCACAACGAAGACTTCACAATGTTCATGTAACAGTCCTGCATGAAGCTGCAGACTCGACATCTGTAATGCAGTTGCACAAAAACAGAAGCAAAGCAACCATCGAGGTACTACAGTGTGCACATATAATCAGTATCAATTAGTACAGTAAGATTCCAGATCCATTCCAGCACCATGAATCAGGCTAGATTCATGGTGCTATGCTGGAAACAATGGAAGCTTCAATTTTTAACTCAACATGCAGGCTTAATGTCTTCTCTCCTGTAGGCTGGGGAAAGGAACAATGACTCTAGATCAAGTGATGACACGCTAATAGCAGCTAGATTGACAGGATCATCATCATCAGGACTGGACAATGAAAGGAGGAGTTCAGGGAAGGGAAGGGAAGATTAAGCTATGTGGGACACTTTGTATTCTGGCGGAATTAGTGGCTCTATTGCTGAGATCGTCGGGTCGTGGTCAACTCGTGATGCTGAACTGCCACACGAGTGCAGGAGAGCTACAGCACGAGGAAACTAGTTCAGCAGAATTTTTCGCTTTCAAAAGAGGACTTCCTCCAGCACGTTTTCCTGACAACAACCTCACAATCTAGAGCCAAAAAGACTTGGAGTCTTGATGACCTGCATGCTCAGAACAACCAAGCGGCACAATTACTAGATCTTTATGATGTGCGAGTGATCTTATGAAAGTGTACAACAAACACTAGAGTGTGCAGCTGCAGGGGAGATTGGCAGCACAGCGAGTGGGAGCTCCCTTCAGTCCAAGAGAGGGAAACACAAAAGATGATCGCCTCCCGCATCAAACAAGCGGATACCCTGCCCGAATTACAACATCCTCGACAACAGGGCAGTCGGATGTTTGAGTCGGCAGCTGCACACCCTCTCGTCTAAGCCACTGTTGAGCTGAAGGGAGCCCCCGTGATAAATGCTGCCGAAATTCACAATGAGCATACCCAGACGAGAAAAAAGATTAAAAATTCATCAACAAAGCATTCAAATCGCCAAGCTACGTTGAGAAATTGTTGTACATTCAAAAAATTATTCTAGCTCTGACGAAAGTTCACTTTCCCTGCCTGCCGCAACTCTTCAAAATACCCCGAACAAAACAAAACACGCACACAATAACAACAACAACATCCCACACAGAGTTGAAGTGAAGGCAGCACGAACGAAGCTGGAACGGAAAGGAGCACGGTGAGAGCGAGCAATGAAGAGCGATTTCAAGACGGAGAAAACGACGACGGACTCAGCGTGGTTGGAAGATGAACAGAAACTGAATGACAAGGCAAGGAGAGCGGGGATGTCCATATATAGGCCTTGCCCTGCGAGTCAGGTTAGAAGGTGAAACTCGGGAACACTTTAACTGCAGTTTACAATAGTTCAAAAATAAATTGTTTTCTTTTCAATTTATTACATTACATTTTCTCTTCTACTTTACCCTGAGCACTTAATTCAACATTCACACAAACTGAAGTGATCAGCTTGTTGCGGATCCACTTTGTTGCGGAGCCTTTTTACTACACTACAGAAAATTATCTGTTGAGTTGCGCCTCTATAGAGGGGCGTTCCCGAAATAAGCACCCCTCCCAGAGGTGGAGCCGAGGGGCGCTCCCCAAATAAGCACCCCTCCCAGAGGTGGAGCCGAGGGGCGCCCCCGAAATAAGCACCCCTCCCAGAGGTGGAGCCGAGGGACGCTATTTTGGGGGTGTTCTTTAGCATGGAGACAAAGTTATCAAAGTTAGCTTGTGTAGACCCACTTTTTCTCCTTTTTATTGCACTGGAGAAAATTATGCATCGGGTAGCGCCTTGAGGGCGGCATTCTCAAAATAAACACCTTTGAGGTGGAGCCAAGGTGTGCTATTTTCGGGGTGTTCTTTAGCATGAACACAAAGAGATCCGCATGTTGTAGACATACTTTTCTCGTTTTTATTACGCTTCAGAAAATTATTTGTCAGCTAACGCCCCGAGGACAGGGCGGCGTTCTCGGAATAAGCACCCCTGAGGTGGAGCTGAGGTGCGCTATTTTGGGGGTGTTCTTTAGGATGGACACAAATTGATCAGCTTGTTGTAGACCACTTTTCTCTCATATTCACCTACATATAAGTGCTACCTTCAACTTCAATAATTGAGAGTAGTGATTATGTGTAGGGTAATGCCCTTGGAGAATGAATTTCCCCAAATAAGCACCCCACAGGGTGGAACCCAAGGGCTGCGATTTTGTGAACACACTGCTCCTCCAGCATTATCCGGCAAAGCACCCTCCTCCCTTAGGTGTTTTGAGAATTTTTCTTTCACTTTTTGTCATGATAGCCAAAGGGTTCCTGCTGAGTACCATAGGAAAGAAAGTGACAAAAAGTGGTGGAGCATTACAGAAAATGCAAAAAATCGTAATGTTTTCGTTTCTAGTGTACTTGGAGAGCACCTTACCTAGCATAAAAACCCAGCAGGCTTTATGAAGAGCATAAATGGATGTGGCACACTTTTCATAAAGCCCACCAGCTCTATTTTTTCCATGATACTTGGTGAATACCCACTGGGTATCATGGAAAAATAAAAATTTTAAAAATCATGGCAGTTTCTTTGCTGCGTCAAGCCCCAAGGCCACTATGGCAAGGATATTGTGTTTAGATTCATTATAGAGTATAGTAGCTTAAGGAATTTTGGCCCCCAGGTAATAAGTCTATTTTCATATGAGGAATTTTGAAAATGAGATTTTGGCTCATGGTGAAACTTGAGATTAGTTATAGAATTATAACATCTGGAAGGATTTAGGTTTTTTTAAGAGGATTTTTTGAAGATTATATTATTGTATGGTGAAGTATCTGAGTTTCCATAATTCTTCTTTTGCTTTAAGATACTTTTTAATGTATAATGGTATTTTGCACTTCTAGTGAAAGGCACTTGTTAAAAAGAGAACTTCCCATAATTTGATCCAGAATATGAGTCTGATACAGGAGATGTTTGAGATTCAATGCACCTGATGTTTTAATGTGCATATCACTTCTTGAGCCTAAACCAACAGTGCTAAACTAAGAGCAAATATGCATATAGTATGAAAGATGTGAAAGAAAGGAGGGTCTTGAAGATATGAAATTGTTGGTAAGCATTTTTTATTCTTGAAAAATATAAGCGTTTGAAATATATGTAACTTCTTTCAAATGTATTGATTTTTAAGCAAAAAGGACTTTTGATGAGCTTCTAATATAATTCCAGTTCAAGGTGATACTTTTTTTTTTTAATGAAAAGCCAATTTCTGTGGAGTCTTTCAATTGTGAGGGCACTTTCATGGTCAGTATCATTTCAATGTGAAAAGGCTACATTTAACCCAGGAAATGTTTGTTTTGGAAGGGGTATGCAAGAAACTGTAGAAATGAACAAATGCCACAGAGGAAATATAACGCGCACTTGGTACATCTGGAAAGCCGAAACCAGATGGACTGATGATTGAAAATACAGTATGGGATGGTCAGTGAGCGCGTACCCTAATTTTAGGTTATGAGGTCATTTCCACGCTTCAAGTTGAGAGTTTTAGGATTTGGCACATGGGTTTATGAAATATTTCAATTCTGGTTTCTATCTATGTCTCAGTTGTTTCATGTGATCTCGTGACATTATTCAAGAGTCAAGTTATGACTCTAAATTTGGACTATGTCTATTCTTATGTCTATTGTCTTTTAGTTAGATTTAGAAAGATTATTTTCTCCTATTGTGAAATGTGGACCATAGCCTAGCAATGATGCTCTCTGTGCATGTGCACAGTGGATTGAGAACAAAGAATTTTGGAGCGTTCAGTTCTTAGTGGTCCCCTTTACTGTTTGTGGCTTGCCTTTGTTGTGCTGTTTGCTTGCCTGGACTTGAGTCCTTGCCCCTTGTTTCCTTTTCTCTCCCTTTCTTGGGTGCTTTCTTTCTATAAAGTTTGATAGGGTTTCATCATTTGTATTGTCAACTTGTTAGATGATTTCAACCATTTTTGTAATTAGGCAACATGGACCAATTTTTATATTTTGATTGCTCCAATTTGAAATTTTGAAAATATTCATCTATATGGATTACAATTTTTTTATAAAATTCATCAAAAAGTCCCATAGAATTTTTGAGACTTCTCTTCATCTGATTTTTAAATTAAAATTTTTGTCAAACTTGACAAGAACGTAAGGTGGCAAGTGGGCAAGTGGCAAGATATTGTACCTAGTAATATATTATATATCATAGTACCTTGGTGGCTTTGGCACAAATTATATAATTTTTAGAAATGAAGAAATTTTCAAAAATCATTTCTAAGAGATTTTTTTTAAGGAAAATGGAGAATATTCAGGAATATTCTAATTTTCTAAATGGAATTTTCAAATTAATTAGTTATTCAACAGATATGTGTTGAAGTTGGCCATGTATTATGATATTTTAGAAGGGTAATTTACTTACATATTGTGACTATGTGACAGAAAACACCCCCTCCAATCTTTGTGACAAACTCAAGAATATCAATTTCAACAACAGACAACTCTCCCTCCACATGGTTTGAGGATGGCCTGACCCCACAATTTTTCAATTTTGTGTGGTGTGGGCTGGCGATCATCTACAAGGGGGCCTAGCCAAATTTGGCTACAGGTCAGAGCCCCAAGGCTAAATGTTTAGGAATCCCACTATTTTCTAGCAATAAGCTAGAAGCCAATGTCTAAATACAGCGACTTATAACTTTCTACCTTGAAGTATGGCGACTTGGTCATTTTTTTCTAAAAAAATCCTTTGGAGCCTTTGCAACCACTTTTCTTTCTTTTCCTGCAAGTGGCGGACTTTGGCCACAATAAAAACACAATATTATCACGACAAGTTCAACACTAAATTATATTATTTAGTCAAGTCAAATGGCAGGATGCTAGACTTAGGAGAGAGACGTGAGACAGTTTGTTAGACTATGGCAGAATGGAGTGGAAGAAAACAATGGTCATGATCCAGAAATATCTGGCAAAAGAAAGTAAGTTCCTTGACAAAACTTGATGACCACACCAAGCTATTTGTGCTAGGGATGGAAGGAAGATTATGTGGTGCTATTAACTGTCAACTTGTTGTAGTATCTTGTGGTAATTGCTGGGGTTTTGGGTCGTGGGGTTGGATGTCCTCTGGGTTTGCTGTGTACTGGTCTTTTCTGCAATGGATTTTTTCAGTTGTGTCCCAAAAAAAAACAAAAAAACAACACTAAATTACATTATTTTCAGAAATGTTGAAACTCACCAAAAATAAAATAAAAGGGAGGTGGGGCAAGGGGGGAGGCTTGTCAATGAAATAGAGAACCTTTAAGAATATTCTGAAATATCTTATTCTCTAAACTGAAATCTTCAAAATGAAATAATTATTCAATACTGAAATGTTGAACTTGCCTTGGTACTATTGCCTTGGTACTGCATGTCCACAGGAATCTTGATTTTTGAATCGTTGATAGTACATACCTCTTTGTGGCCACAAGCTGGTACACACTCAATTGCCATTCCGAAGTATAGGTTTAGATCTGGGGTGCATTTCCTCTGCAGGAAGGTGTTGTGAATCCATGAGCCTCTCCCCACTACCAGCTTACTGAAACAGTTTGACATGTTAGCAAACGTTCCTGTTATCATTTTCTGCATTTTTTGGTAAAAAAATTGTTAATGAAGCTTGGGTTAAAAGATAGCAATGGACAAAGGTTGTAGATGAAACGCAAGCATGTTTCATTGCTTCCCCATCAAAGCCCGAACATTACTTTTACTTGGCCTTCTGAAGTGCACTGTACCTCGTTCATTTTAACAGATTGTAACTTTGTTTCAGGCTATTTAAAGTCTGAACTTCATTTATAATATTATGTACATGCTGTTAAGGTAAAACAGCCCATCACCAAACACATACTTAACATCGCACACTTTCCAATATTTTTCTCATTCTTGAACCAAATTGAGTGATTTTTGTGTTATTGGACACACAAACTGGAGGGTTACAAATGTTCTTTCCGCATCAGAAGTCAAGGAGCAATGCAGAAAACACAGGAAGAGAACCAGTGATAGACTGCTTCAAAAATGTTGAGAACTTACTAGTTCCAGCATCATATCTTTCTCATTTTTAGCTCACTTTGAGTGACTTAAAACCTGATTTGTGCACTAACCAAGGGTTTACAAAATTTCTTTGCCTCTGAAATATAAAGAAATTTTGTGCTTGAAATTGTAATGATCAAAGATTTTTTGCTTGAAATTGTAATCTGTTTTAATTCAACCATCATTGAACACTGAACTCCCTTACACCAAACATTGCATATCTTTTCCATTCTTTTATTGAATTGAGCAATTTTTGCGATGTAGGAAGTGGTAGGTGAAGGGTCACAAATAGTCTTTCAGCTTTAGAAGTAGAGGAACAATGTGTAGAGGAACAATGTGTAAGGATTAGATCTCCTTGGAGTTCTTAAGTGTTCACTCATTAGCCTATCTATGCTACATTGCTGCTGGTGGACTTGCTCTTACCTTTCTTTATGGAGTGTTATTTCATTTTTTCGTACTTATTCTTGAGTCCTACATGCTGATTTGATAACATGGCAACTCAAAGCCACTTTAGATGAGGGTCCAAGGTCCAATGAAATAAAGCAATCCTATTGGTTGAGAGTCATAAATTGGACCCACAGTTTTTAGGTGAAGGTCCAAGACCAAAAAGTGGCAAATTGAGCCTAAACTTACATGGCACCATTTTGGAGGGAAGATCAATTGGCTCAGACCCAAAAAAAGAGCTCATGATCCGGAGAACCAAGATGCAAGCTAGGGTCCAAGGCATGGTCCAACTCAAGGATTCAATTTGCTTGAAATGAGTCCAAATTGGTTCCTAGGAATTTGGTCTGTGGACCCCATCTAAAGTGGGCCTCATTCTCAAACAAGAAGCTCATTGGAACTGTGGGTCTGCACGATATGGTCCAAGTTCAAACAAAACCATGAAAATTGATGGAACCATGGGAACATGGTTAGGTTACCTTGATTGTAAGATGGGTTTTACCGGGAGAGTACATCTAGGTCTCCAGCTGTGACTGAGCACATTGGTCTGCAGGTTAATCCAAAATTTTACCTCAAAATCCTACACTGACCCAAAGTCTCTTCACTCTGGGCAGCAAAGCCAACAAAATCCTCAACAAAATCCAATGGGGATGTGGCGGATCAAAACCCAGTTGTGGCTAATTTTTCCAACCTAGGTGAATCACTACTAGGGGCCATCCACTTGGATTTTCAAAACTGTCCAGGTGTGGCCACAATAATACCCAAACATTCATTGCCCCTGCAATTAGCCTAGGCAAAAAATTGATGACAAATACAATTAGAGATAGAGATCCTTATAAGCCAATGAGGCAACATGCACCCAAGAGGCGCAGACCTTTTCCTTTTGGAAGAAAGGGGGCTAGGAGGAAGATTTTTTGAAGTTTGGTGTTCCCCAATGTATTTATTCCATATGGCTCTGATCCTGCAGTTTGTCTGGCCACCCATCTGCCACAAGTCTAAAGGGGAACTGGAAAGCACAAACCCCCCCCCCCCCCCCCCCCCCCCCCCCCCCCCCACAACCCCACCCCCACCCCCCCCCCCCTCCCCCCCACTGAAAAAGGTGAAGACTGAGGACCGCCATTTTTTTCTCCAACTGTTCCATAGCCAGCTACAGCTTAAACTGTAACTTAGCTGACAATTTAACCGTCAGATACTCAATCAGACAGTTGCATGGTTTTTGCTTAAGATCGCTTTACAATCCACCATTGGATTGGAGCGTTACATAAGCCGGATTTTTCTATCTCGGATCAAGCAAAACCAAAAGAATGGTCAACTAGTCCCAAAAAAGTTAACTGAAGTGATGGAATGCGCAGTCTCTTCCAGTGTTTTATTTCAAGAATTTAGGTTTGAATCCTCATTCATAGGAAGATGAGGAAAAAGTGGTGATCATCCCTAGGAAGATTTAGCCAAATTTTTCTATCAATTGCATATGAAAAAAAAATCTTTAATCATCCCTTGTATATTTTGGCTATACATTGAAAACTAAGTTTAGAAATCTGGCAATTTTTACTTTTCTTTTCTCACTGCTGGCGATTGAAAACCCCCAAATCGCTTAATTACAGAATTTATAATTTCGCCAATAAAAAAGAAGGCAGGTATCTTCTGCTCAAAAAAATGGCAAAATGTAGCATCATGTGAACTAGATTATTGGTTTGAAAGAGTACAACACTGTTTTCGCCATTCTGTCATGTCCGTTTAACGAGTCATCTGTTAACTCCTCTCTCTGTTAAATGAATTATTTTTCTCGATCTGTGACATTGTTTTAGCAGGTAGGTAACCAGCTCCTTCACTCTTCACCATGCATTTCTCCAGTTTGAGAAGGTGCCATTGCTGCTGCATCTTGGCAGTTTTGGCAGGTCTGGGCTCTGGAGAGAGATGGGACTATTGTTTTCTGCATCTCAAAAACTGAAAAAACCTCATCTAGGCGATACAACGTCATCACCAAGGTCTTAAGTAATCTTGTAGGGACCCAACATCAACCATTGCCACTGTGCCTCAAAACTAGAAAAACAGCCATGAGTAACTGTTATTGTTAGTTAGTTATGTCAATTGGTTGTGGGTGGCTTCAAAGTGATTTTAAAAAATTTGGCCCATCATATTTAAAAAGAAACTCACAGTAAGTACGCTCACTCCCAAAATAGAAGCTTATGTAGCCTTTGCATTTGGTCTAGTTCTAACCCACAAGGGAAGAATCTCAAGTGGGCAAAGGATATGGGATAAAGTGTGATGCTATTATGAACAGCTTGGGAAAGAGATCTGTGAGTATAACTGAGATTGATTGGGAACCTTGTGAGAACATGTTGAAAACATCAAAATCCAAAAAAATATTCTCAAGACCAAAAGGGGGAAAACTTGGTTAGTCACTTCTAGGTACAAAACTAGTATCACTATGTTAGTTGTGTTGTTATTAGTTGTTACCACCCACAAGCTTCATGTCATGCTCTGATCCACCATTTGTTGCTGACTGTGACACACCAGCTCCACGCTGCTGTGCCCTTATCCACCATTTGTTGCTGACTGTGACACACCAGCTCCATGCTGCTCCATGCTGCTGTGCCCTTATCCACCATTTGTTGCTGACTGTGACACACCAGCTCCATGCTGCTCCATGCTGCTGTGCCCTTATCCACCATCTAATAAGGTACAAACTACAAACCTGATGTTGGGTTATCACTTGTTCATGGTGACTTGGTACTTCATTTCACAAAGTACTAATCAAATTTGATCCGCTACTGTGGTATTAACTACTAACTGATGTGGATGTACTGCTTCGTAAAGGACATCTTATGCAGTATTCTTTTTTTCTAGCGAAATATCGCCAAAATACGAAATAAAAAACAAAAATTTAGAAAAAAATGATTTTGTGGGTTTTCAGTTGCCAGAAGTGAGGGATAAAAACAAGGAAAAATTGTCCCATTCATAGATGTGATTTTCATTAGAGATATCCGCAAAGTCAGGAAAACATAGCACCAATAAACCTGTTTGGTCATAAAGGAAGTGAGAATTCTCAAAAATAGTGAAAAAAGCACATTGGGCTTTTAAATAGGGATTGAAACTCAAATTAGCACCAAATTTGACCAAATCTCAGTTTCATCCTGTCCTTTATTTTTCGAAATTGTTTTCAACTCATCACTGCTCTTACTATGTGTACTGCAGTCATAAATATTCTCGAACCTCGTGCATTTAATCCTGAGTTCCAACCATTTTATACCCATATATAATAAATTTTCATTATTTTGGGGATATAATAGTAATTAAAAGGATGACTAAAGTTTTGTACTTCATTTTTGGTTTATAGCCAGATTTAGCTAAATCTTCCTAGTGATGATCGCCATTTTTATACATCTTCCAATGAATGATTGTCACTTTAGCTACAAACAGAAATTCCCAAAAAAAAACAATGATCTTATCTATCATTTGACAATGTACTATTCTGAAATGAGGTTAGTACTCTTTGTTGGGGTCATGCCTTTGGGCAAGGAGTCAGGACTACTATTTACTTTGGTGTACAGCACCTTCACATGAAAAGTATGCTGGACCTTATGCCCAGAAATAGGTGATGTCCAACTACACCAATAAAAAGCTCTTAGTAACTTACAACTAGCTTTAGAAGTAGTTATGTTGTACATCGCTCGTCAATAAAAAGTTCTTAGTAACTTACAACTAGCTTTAGAAGTAGTTATGTTGTATTCATCACATTCATCATTGTGATTCACATTAGTTACTTGTAGGGACCCCAAATTTCAATTTTTCTTTATTTTTGTCATGTACATCTTTGATTTGTCCATCACAAAAAATAAAAATAAAGTTTTGCACAGTTACAAAATATATATGGTGTAATCTCCTCCTTCGACCTGTCTATATAGGTCACATGAGTCGAATTTACGGCAAAGGATATGGGATAAAGTGAGAAGCTATGAGGAACATGTTGGGGAACACATTGGGAATTTCATGAGTACTCAATGAGAAAACATTGGGAACAACAAAATCCAACACCCCCACCACTCCAAAAGAAAAAAAAACCTAGGCCCCATGGGTGCATCCTACCTCACCTCATTGACTACAAGAAATTTTCTTGCCTACAAACAAGTGTTCTTGTCATTTTTGGCCTAGGCTAATGGCAAGGCCATGAAACTGTGAGTGTGTGTGTAAACCATGGGTACATGTTCATACTTCTATTAATTAGTGAGGAGGCACATTGGGAACATGGGGAGCATTTTGGGAACCTGATGGGAACACCTTGAGAAATTGATGGGAACACATTGAGAACAGACAAGAAAACAAAAAATCCTCCCCCCCCATTTCTCAATGGCTTCATGAAATTTCTATTTCCAAAATGATTCATCGCCCTATGATGCCCTCACATTCAAACCCCATTGCCCTCAAATTGTCACTCAGGCATAGCCTCAAACTCAACTCCATCCATAGTTGATCCAGCAAGTGCATTGCCTCAAACTCAACTCCATCCATAGGTAATCCAGGAAGTGTAATTCGATTCCACAATCCACACACCTTTGGTGCAACAACTGCCATGTCCATGATGTGATTATGAGTTCACCCCACAAGGCTTACCTCAACACCTCCATTCATGTCAATCACTACATATTGTGATCACATGCCTTCCAACTCATCCTTCAACCTCCATTCCTTGCCTTCCCATGGCGGCTTGGATTGGATTTCCAATTAGACATCTCAAAGACTTTCCACTTAAGTTTTTCATGGTTGCATCTATATCCACACATCCCCATCACCTTACATAAGGAAGTACAACAAGCTTTACAACTCCCCTTGAGAAGTTGGCAGAAGATCCATTTGACATAGTAGCATGGCATTTCTTCTTGTTATCTTTTCAGTGGTGTTTGATATGACCCCCTTAGGAGGACCAATCAAGCATAAGGAGACCCAAGGTCAGCTTGGTTGTTTTTTAGCAAGTGATTGGGAACATATGTAGAACAATTATTTTTACCATGTTTATGGTGTTGGATGCCAGAGTGGGCATTCCATTTCTGGAACACCCCCCATTTTTACTTTTATTTTCACATGATACCTATTGGGTACCACCCCAAAAAAACTCAGAGCTTGTCTTTACGCTTAGTGTAAAGCCCATGGCTTTCCCCTACACAAAACGATGTAAGAGTGCTACATAATCTATGTCAGACACCATTTAGCACAAAAGGATAAATACCTCCCAATAACAGAAGATATCCCCAAAATGGGAGATACCTCCCAAAAATTAAAATGCCCTTCAACAAAATGGAAGGGGCGAATGTTGACTGCAGGTCAAATGCCACTTTAAGAGGTGCCTTCCAACTACCTTACTGAAATTTTCAAAGTCTTTTTATTTATAAGGGGAAGAAGTAAAGCAAGTTTTTGACCATTGGATCGTTATTTAAATAAGTGAGATAATTTGTTATTATATATTATTATTCATCATTTTTTCCTAACCTATGTGTAGCTTATCATAGGTTAAGTTCTTACATTGTTTTCAATTTATTTTTAAGTTAGTGTAAGTTATTTTACATTATTTTTAAATTTTTTAAAGTTATCCTTAAATTATCATAGGTTGCAATTTCAAACTACAAATAGGTTATTCTATCTTAAGTGATTTTTAATTATTCTAAGTTATTTGCCTTAAATTATTTTAAATTATTTTAAGATATTCTACCCTAAGGTATTCCACACTTGATTATTCTAGATTATTGTGCTTTAAGTTATTTTAAATTATTATAGATTATTCCACCTTAGTCTATTCTATGTTATTTATAATTATTTTAATCTATTCCACCCTAGGTTACTTTAGGTTATTTCACCTTATACTATTTTAAGAGATTTTATCTTAAATTTTTCTTACTTATTCTAAGTTATTCCACCCTAGGCTATTTTAAGTTATTCTAACCTAAGTTATTTTTTATTATTTTAAACTATTACAAATAGATCCATCCTATGTTATTATAATTTATTTTATATTTGGTTATTTTCAATTATTTTATCCTAGGTTGTTTTAGACTATTCCATTTTAGGTTATTACAGATTATTCTACCTTAACCTATTCTCAATTATTCCACCTTATGTTCTTTTACCCTATGCCATATTTAGTTATTTTATATTGTTCCACCTTAGGATTTAAATTATTCTCAAGTATTCCAAATTATTCCTACCTCAGTTTTTTTTGGTTATCATATATTATTTCACCTTAAACTATTATAAGTTATTCCAAATTATTTTAGGTTATTTTAAGTTATGTAACCTTAGGTTGCTATAGGTTATAACCTATAATAAATTAAGGTATAATCTACAAGCCTTAAATAGTCTATAATGAAATAGATTAGAATAATTGAAAATAACATAACATAAAATAATTTTAAAAGGCTTAAAGTGGAATAATTTTAATATCCTAAAGTAGATTAATTGAGATATAGCCTAAAGTAGAATAACCTTGAATATTTTATAATGAAATAATTGAAATTAATTGAAAATGCCTAGTGTAAAATATTTTTAAATGGAATAACCTAAACTAACCTAGATTAACCTAGACTAACCTAGGATAAAATAACTTAGAATAATGAAAAATAACCAAAGGTGGAAAAACTAAAAAATGACCCCAAAAAAATATTAAATAACCTAAAATAACTTTAAATGGAAAATGATATAATAACTTATAATGAATTAGATTATAATAAATGAAAATAATTTAGAATACCCAAAAATAACTTAAGATATAAAATAGCATAAAATATAATAACCAACCTACATTACAATAGCTTAGAGTATTGAAAACAACAATATCAAAAAAAAAATCTTTATGATAATGAATTATTTCATCTAGTAATAATTATGTCAACTAATAATGATTACATGATGATCTTATAATGACATAATTTTAGACAAGGTGAAATGTTTAAGGTGAGGTGAATCTATTTCATTTTCAAAGTCCCATACTGATTTAGGTTATTAAATTGGATCCCATTTTTGTCCTTATGTTAAAAACATCTTATTTCATTCTAAATTTAATTTTTTTAATTGAACATTTTTTATTCCTTCATCCTAAAATGCATTTTTTGGGTCAAGTGTGTTAGTTTAGTTATTTGGTTATGTCATAATTAGTTAACAATAAATTGGGATAGCTTAATTGTTTGGGTTTTAATCTCAAACTGGTTTAGGTGTGGGGTTCAAAATATTTTATGGATGGGATGTAATCCCAATTCGTGTGATTTCAAATCACTTTTAATGATTTTGATATTCCAAAACACATGTTTATTGTTGTTACAATTTTTATATGTTATGTAAGATTTTTAGTAGATTTTATTAGGTTTTTTTTTTTTTTTTTGGGCTTATTTTCATACGTTTTTGCAGGTGAATCATATTTTGAATCACCAAAAATGTCTACTTAATTGTTTTGTACACTATGACTAAGTTAGTTGTTTTTTATGGACTAGGTTTGTAGTCTTATGTTTTGAATAAGGATTTGTTTATTTGGGAATTTGCTTGGATGTTGTGCAGCATGTTGGAGTGCTTTTATTTGTGGAGTTGCAATGGGTAAGAGTTGCAATTAAGGGGTGTTTTTTGGTTTGCTTCTTGAGTTGAAGAAGCCACATAGGCATTTTTGTGATTTTTTATTTGTTTTTGGTTTAAAACTCCATGAGGAGTTGAACCTTAATGAAGGTCTAGATCTTTAAAAAAAAATTCTAAAGGACAAAAGAAGGAAAAAAAAACACCATCAAGGAAGAGGACCTTAGAATTTGTTATATGAAGGATAAGAAAAAAAAGAAAAACATCGTCAAAGAAAAGGCCCTTGCTTCTATCATAGGGGCCCCCTTCTTTCTTTCTTTCTTTCTTTCTATATTTCTTTTTCTCTCCTTATTTACTTCTTTCATGTTGTTATTCATTTTCCTTGTTGAAGCCAGTTCACCATGCCCAATAATAAAACAACAAGAGCAATAACAAAATGAGCAAAGGAGGGGGTTCACCATAACAAAACAACAATGTGAGGAATTGAGCTCCATCACCATGGTGTGTTGAAGAATTTTTCATTTTCTCCAAACCTCATAATTCAACTCATTTTAGAAGTTTGGGCATTTCAAATTAAGTTTTGAATGAACAAGTTTGGGGGGTCTAATTTAAACCTTTTATCATCACATCACTTCACATTTGAAGTGAAATGATGTGACACAAGAAAAAAAATTGAAAAGGAAAAAAAAATCACAAACAAATTGACATTTAATGTGACATCACACAATGTGAGAAACATCATGGGTGATGTCATGCAATGTGAGACACATTGTGAATGATGTCACATTGCATGAAATGCATCTTGGGTGACATCACACAACATAAGGGGTGGCATTGTCATGGCCTAGGATATTTTGGGATACTTTGGGCAATGTCATGTCTTAGGATATTTTGGGATACTTTTGGCAATATCATGGCTTAGGATATTTTGGGATACTTGGGATACTTGGGATACTTTTGGCAATGTCATACTTTTGGCAATAACATGGCCTAGGATATTTTGGGATACTTTTGGCAATATCATAACCTAAGATATTTTGGGACTAATATGGTTCAAGGTTATAAAAGGAGATAGTCTGGGAAACAACCCTTCAGCAGATCAACACCAGTTGATGGATCAATAAAGTTTGTCTTGTCTTGTAATTCTCCACTTGTTTGTAGTCAGTCCATAACAGTTTGATCTACTCTTTCTTCTTGTTTGTTTGTTTTGTTGTTTCAGTAAGTAGCTAGAGGTATCTTGGGGTGAAACTTGGAAAGGTTATAGAAGACTATAGGACCCTTCTACTTTCAAAGTTTCAAAAGAAAAGGATATGTTTTGTGAGAGTTAAGAGCTTTTGAAAACTCTGTGTCAGATCTGGTTTTTTGGTCGTATCTCCTTTGTTTAAGCTTTTTTGAGTTTGTAACTTTGTGATCTTATAGATCATATAGGAATATATGTGTGAGAGAAATTTCATGTCATTTGGACTTGTATTGTGAGAGATCCAAGCATTTGAAGTTTCAGTTTCAGTTTTAAAATCAGTTTCTTTTGAAAGTGATATCTCTTTGTGATCATCATCAATAGGGCTGAAATTTTGAGCAGATATAGAAGACATATATTTTATGTGTCTCCCAGAATCTCAAGGATTTTGGAGTTTTTGAGAGCGAGTTGTAAGTCATTTTGTGTTCAGGTCCCAGTTTGAGGTGGCTTCAAGGAAGTAGCAAGATCTTTCATTTTCCAAAGTTAAATAAGCTGAGATTTTGTGAGAAGGTAGTAGACATAGTTGCTCATGTTTTACAAAAATTTTAGAACGATCCAAGGTCATATGTGAGCAGTGTAGCTTTGCAAAATTGCTATGACAGAAGTTTGTTTTGTAAAGACATCAAAGCCAAAGTTTTGAAGTGGAACAAATACAACTTGGGAGATCTTCAAGGAAGGAGTTTGAAGATTGGGAAGCGTAAAAGTGTGAGAACTACCACCATGGACAACTCAGAATCAAACATCGATCTCACTCAAATCTTCGCCACCCTTCAGCACCTTCAACAAGAAAATGTCGTGCTTAGAGACTCGGTGACCTGCCTACAGAATCAGCCACCACCTCCTGCCCCAGTACTTCCTGCTCTTACAATGGTCGCCCCAGAGCCCAAGATCAGTCTGCCAGAAAAGTTTGATGGAACACGCTTCAAATTCCGAGGCTTTGTTAGTTAGGTACGCCTGATCATGCAACTACACCCCCGTCGTTATTTTGATGACACCACTTGTGTAGGATTCATTGGAACCCTACTCACTGGGACAGTTGCAGCATGGTTTGCTCCCACCCTGGAAACATCATCCCCTCTCTTACAAAATTTCAACACCTTTATGGCGGAATTTGAAGCAGTGTTTGGGGACAGTGACAAGGCCAGGACTTCAGCCAACAAGCTGCGTCGCCTCCAGCAAGGGACACGTTCGGCCATCGTCTACGCCTCA
>Ga0116227_10009004_pt1 | contig 18381 bp, 15 predicted proteins | sample S1TSphgellanicum_FD_89693 | JGI IMG/M metagenome (GOLD analysis project Ga0116227, IMG submission 89693) | Host-associated microbial communities from peat moss isolated from Minnesota, USA - S1T2_Fb - Sphagnum magellanicum MG | ecosystem: Host-associated > Plants > Peat moss > Unclassified... | reverse complement strand
TTTGGCGACGAGATCGAGAATATCTCCGAATTCGATCCGCTGACGGGCAAGAAAACGCAGGATCTCGAATTCGTCAAAATTTACGCCAATTCGCATTATGTCACGCCGCGCCCGACGCTTTTGCAATCGATCAAGGGCATCAAGATGGAGCTGAAGCAGCGGCTTAACGAGCTGAATGCCGCGGGCCGTCTGCTCGAGGCGCAGCGGCTCGAGCAGCGCACTTTGTTCGATCTCGAGATGCTGGAAGCGACGGGCTCCTGCGCCGGCATCGAGAATTATTCGCGTTATCTGACTGGCCGCCGCCCCGGCGAGCCGCCGCCGACTTTGTTCGAATATCTGCCCGATAACGCGATCGTCTTCACCGACGAGTCGCATGTCACCGTGCCGCAGATCGGCGGCATGTATCGCGGCGACTTCCGCCGCAAGGCGACGCTCGCCGAATATGGATTCCGCTTGCCGTCCTGCCTGGACAATCGGCCGTTGCGCTTCGAGGAATGGGATGCGATGCGGCCGCAATCGGTGCATGTCTCGGCGACGCCGGGCAAATGGGAAATGGAGCGCACCGGCGGCGTCTTCGTCGAGCAGGTGATCCGTCCGACGGGCCTCATCGATCCGCCGGTCGAGGTGCGGCCGGCGCGCGCCCAGGTCGACGACCTTCTGGGCGAGGTGCGCGAGGTCGCGCGCGCCGGCTATCGCAGCCTCGTCACGGTGCTCACCAAGCGCATGGCGGAAGATCTCACCGAATATCTGCACTAGAACGGCGTGCGCGTGCGCTACATGCATTCCGACATCGACACGATCGAGCGCATCGAGATCATTCGCGACCTGCGGCTCGGCGCCTTCGACGTTCTCGTCGGCATCAATCTGCTGCGCGAAGGTCTCGACATTCCCGAATGCGGCTTCGTCGCCATTCTCGACGCCGACAAGGAAGGGTTTTTGCGCAGCGAGACCTCGCTGGTGCAGACGATCGGCCGCGCGGCGCGCAATGTCGACGGCAAGGTCGTTCTCTATGCCGACCAGATGACAGGCTCGATGCAGCGCGCCATCGCCGAAACCGATCGCCGGCGCGAGAAGCAACAGGCTTATAATGTCGCGCATGGCATCACGCCGGCGACTATCAAGCGCGGCATTCAGGATATTCTCGGCTCCGTCTATGAGAAGGACCATGTGACGGTGGATGCCGGCCTTGCGCCCGCGCCATCGCTGGCCGGACATAATTTCAAGGCGACTCTGTCCGATCTCGAAAAGCGCATGCGCGAAGCCGCCGCCAATCTCGATTTCGAAACCGCGGCGCGCTATCGCGACGAGATCAAGCGGCTGCAGGCGGTGGAGCTCGCCATAGGCGACGATCCGCTCGCGCGCCAGCAGGAGGTCGAGGATCAGGCCGGCGCCTACGCGGGGACGCGCAAATATGGAAGTGCCGCGAACCTCCCCGCGCATCGTCCGCATAAGCCGACCGATGCCGAAATGGGACCGCATAATTTCGGCGGCGGCGAAGCGCAGCCGCGTAGCACCGCCGGCAAAGGCGGCACCCGCGTCTTCAAGGGGAAGCGGCGCTCGTAAAGCCGTCTACTCATTTGCGAGACTGTGCGGACCGAACTTGGTGCGCAGCTTTTGCTCGATAATGGGTGCCAGGAGCGATGCCGCGAAATGCGAGAGATGCGTTTCGTCCTGATAGAGCGGCTTGCCGTCCCGCATGAGGGCGCATGCGGCCTCCCCGCAAAAGGCATCGGTTACGGGAACGACGATGACATTGGGATAAGGCGTGGCAGCGGCGCGCAGAAGCTCGGTGACCTCCGCATCGATCGCGCGGGCAGACTTCGCCGGCATTGAGGCGCAGCGCGCATCCGACGCGTGGATGAAGCGCACGCGTTCGAGACATGCGACCACGTCACGGTCGGGCACGGGGATCTGCCCCAAAAGGACGATCTGCCGATCGGTTTTGCTCAAAAGGTCGAACGCGGCGCGCAGAGCCGCAATGACATTCTGCCGGGATTGGAGAGGCGAGAGGGTCGGATCGCCGGTCGTCACGAGGAGACCGCCCGAGACGAGAGCGTCCCAGCGGCTCGAAAGAACGATGAGCCGCAGATGCTGATTTTCGGCGAGCGCATGCAAAGCGGCATCGTTGAAGGCGCGGCACTCCGCCCGCAACGGATCGGGCGGAAAATAGATCATCCCGATCAAAGGCGGGCAGCCGGCTTTGGTGATTTCCCGGAATGTCAGATCGAGATGCTGGCCGACATCAGCGAGGATCGGCGCCAGATGCGCCGCATAGGAATCGCCCCAAAAGGCCGCTGTGTAGGCCGTGCCCCGCGGCGCGGCGCCGCTCAAGCAGCCATCGAGCGGCGGCAGGCGTGCGTCCCGCGACATGCAAGCAGAAGCCTGAAAGTCGTCGGCCTCGCGTTTCATCTCCATGCTTTGGCGATAAAGCTCAGGCGCGCGAAACGAAAAGCCGCGATCGGCGGCGCCGGCTATGCCGAAGCCGATGAAGAGCGCGGCAGCCGAAACGCCGCCGGCGATCCAAACCGAGCTGCCGTTGAAGCGCGGCTTCCAAGCGAGGAAGGGCTGCTCGATGAACTTCCACGATAGGATGGCGATGAGGAAGGCGGCCAAGAGCGCGCTCCAGCTTTCGAACGGCGTCAGCGGCCGTTCGAGGAGAAGCCGGCCGAAGACGAGGATCGGCCAGTGCCAGAGATAGAGCGAAAACGAGATGCGGCCGATGAAGACGAGCGGCGGCAGGGCTAATAGGCGGTTGGCGATAGGCCGGCCGCTCTCTCCGGCTGCGATGATCGCGGCCGTTCCCAGGCAGGGCGCGAGCGCCGCAAGGCCGGGGAACGGTGTTGCCGACGTGAAAAAAATGAAGCCAGTGCCGAGGCTCGTGAGACCGGCGAGCGACAGGATGTCTGCTTGCAGGGGCCGCAGGCGTGTCAGCACGCGTCTCACCTCGCCCAGCGCGAGCAAGGCGCCGAGCGCGAGCTCCCACGCGCGTGCGGGAAGCAGATAGAAGGCGGCGTTCGGCTGCGTCTCCACCCAGATTTCGCTCAATGCCAGCGAGGCAAGGCAGAGGCCGAGAAGAATGGCGGCACGCCAACGTGGCAGCCGTGACGAACTCAGCAGCCAAAGCAGCACCGGCCAGACGAGATAGAATTGCTCTTCGATGCCGAGCGACCACGTGTGCAGCAGCGGCTTATAGACGGCGCTCGTGTCGAAATAGGATGTCTGGCGATAGAAATGGATGTTCGAGATCATCGCCGCCGCCGAGCTGAGATCGTCGGAAAAGCGAATATATTGGAGCGGTGGATTGCATAAATCGGCGACCACCGAGAGGATCGCGAAAAGGACGCAGAGCGCCGGCAGGATTCGGCGCACGCGCCGCGCGTAGAAACGCAGAATCGAGAAGCGGCCGCGTGTCAGGTCGCCATCCAGGATCTTGGTGATCAGGTAGCCGGAAATGACGAAAAAGACATCGACGCCGATAAAGCCGCCGGGGACGAGGCCATTGGCGTGATAAAGCAGGACCGGAACGATCGCCACGGCCCGCAACCCGTCTATGTCGGGGCGATACTCCTGTCGATCCTGCATGACGATCGGTTCGTCCTCTCATAGCCCCGTCGGCACGACGCGTGATGCAGCGCGAGGGCCGCACGCATCAGAGCGAGGGCTGCAGGATATTGCCGCCACTCTCGCATGCAAGGTCTCCGCCACGTGCGCCGATCTCGAGGCAAGCGCCGATGCGCATGTCTCGCGCGCGATTCGATGCACCGTGCGGGATGGCCGACCCTAGTGCTTCAAGATCTCGGGAAGCGCATCGGCGGCGAGCGGGCCCGGCAGGGACTGCACATAGGCGAAGAGATCGGCGACATCCGTGTCCGGAAGCACGCTCGCCACATAAGCCGGCATGTTGTTCGCCGGCTGGCGAAGCTGCATGGTGAACGCGTCGAGCGGCAGCGACGTATGGGCGAGCGTCGGCACCGGACCGAGAAAGCCGCCGCCTTCGCCGACGCGGCCGTGGCACTCGAAGCAGCCGATCTTGAGGAAGAGCTCCTTGCCATGCGCCGCATCGCCTTTCGGCGCGGGCTGGTCGGCGAAAGCCGGCGCGATCGTCATCGCGGCGAGGAGCAAGGCGGCGCGAAGCGGAAGGAAAAGGTTGGGGGTCATCATCTCTTTCCTCACCGTCTTTCTCATCGTGGCTCGACGAGTGTGTCGAGAAGGGCGGGGCGCCCTTCCTTGACGACGGCGATCGCACGTTTCAACGCCGGCACGAACGCGGCGGGATCGGAGATCGGGCCTTCCGCGTAGACGCCGAACCCTTGGGCGACCTTGGCGAAATCGATGTTCGGACTCGTCATCGTAGTACCAATATGGGCGTTCTCGATGCCGCGGCCGAGGCGGCAGCACATGTCCTGCACATACATATATTCCTGATGATAGGCGCGGTTGTTATGCATCACGTAGAGGATCGGGATGTTGTGATGCGCCGCGGTCCAGAGCGTGCCCGGCGCGTACATCAGGTCGCCGTCGCCCTGGATCGCGATGCTCAGGCGTCCGTGCTTCTTGTTCGCCAGCGCTGCGCCGAGCGCGGCCGGCGCCGAATAGCCGAGGCCGAAGCCGCCAGAATTGCCGTTGAAGCGATAGGAGCGGTCGGCATCCCAGAGAAAGCGCGGCCAGTAACTCTGAATGTTCTCGCCGACGAGCGCCCAATCTTCGGTGCGAATCTGGTCCCAGATCTCGGCGACCAACCGCGCCATGGTGATAGGCGAGGAATCCCAGCCGATCGTAGCGCGGCGCTTCAAAGTGAGGATCGCCGCGTCATGCGCGTCCGCGAGCTTCTTGCCGCGCGCCTCGAGGGCGGCGCGGCGGCCTTCGTCGAGATATTTCTTCACTGCCTCGATAAGCCCCGGAAGGCTCGACTCCCCATCGCCGGCCACGTCGAGATCGATATTCGGATAGCGTTCGAACTCCTGGTAATTGGCTTTCACGAACATGTCGTGGACACCGAGGCTGATGGTCTTGGCGCTCTCCTTCGCGAGCGGCGCCGAAGCGCGCTCGATGCGGTCGCTGAACGTGTTGAGCGAGCCCCAGAAATCATTGAGCTCGATGCCGAGGATCACATCGGCCTGCGGCACGACGACGGAGGCGCGCGCCGTCTGGTTGAGCGGATGGCGCGAGGGGAAATTGGTGCGACCGCCTTTGTCGATGACGGCGCATTGCAGAAGCTCGGCGAGCTCGACGAACCGGCCCATGCAGGCCGGCGTGCGTGCCATGCGATCGGCGATGATGACGGGGTTCTGCGCCTCGACGAGCAGCCGCGCGATCTCGTTCAGCGCTGCCTGATCCGCTTGCGCCGGCATTTGACGCGGGATCTTCGGAATTTGCAATTCACTCCGATTCTTGATCGGATTTTCCTGCAGCTCGCCGTCGAGCGAGAGCAGCACGGGCGCCATCGGCGCGGTCGTCGCGAGCTTATAGGCACGCACTGCGGATTCGGCGAAATGCTGCAGCGATTGCGGCTGGTCGTCCCATTTCAGGAAGTCACGCGCCATGGCGGCTGGATCTTGCGCCGAATGCGCCCATTCGACAGGCGCGCCGCGTTTGTCCGCCGCCAAAATATTGCCGATCATCAAATAGACCGGCACCTTGTCGCAGAACGCATTGTAGAGCGCCATCGATGCATGCTGAAGCCCGACCGTGCCATGCGTCAGGACGCACATCGGCTTGCCTTCGATCTTGGCATAGCCATGCGCCATCGCGACCGCGATCTCTTCATGATTGCAGGTGAGGATTTCCGGAGCGGTGTTCTTGCCGTAATTGATCAGAGCTTCGTGGATGCCGCGAAAGCTCGAAGCGCAATTCATCGCGACATATTCGAAGCCGATCGTCTTCAGAACGTCGACCATGAATTCGCCGCCGCTCGAGGTCTGCGTGACGGGATCGCTTGCCGGCGGCAGGGTCTCGGCGATGGGGTTCGGCGGGGGTGCCGCGGCGGGGGACGATTTCGCGGCAGGCGCGGGGCTCGAGGGCTTCGCCGTCTGCGCCAGAGCAGGCGCGGCGGCGGATCCCACAGCGGCAGCACTGGCCAGCGTCACGCCTTTGAGAAACCGGCGTCTTTCGACGGCCACGTCCTCGCGGTCCTTGTTCATCGGTTCCTCCCTCTTAGGCGCGATTGCTTTTATGGCGCACTGAGGCACATTGCGGATCATGGCCAGGCGAGGCAAGCCCTTTTCACGAAGGGTTGAAAGAGGCGACGTGCCGAGCTGGGCTCGGGATCACATGTCCACCGGCCTCGATGTTTTGAAATAGACCCGCATGCGCGCCGTTTTTCTCGATGCGAACCCGAGTTTGGCGGCCGTCGCGCGCCGGCTGCATCGCAGCGACGATATCGCGCTCGCGATCAATCTCGAGCCGGATCTCGCGCCGGCAGATATTCCCGCGCGCCTCGACGGCGCCGAGATCGCGATCATCGACCACACTTATCTTCCGACCGAGATCGCGGCGACCTGCGCCGGTCTCGCCCATGTCGTCTTTCTCGGCACAGGCGCGCGCAGCTACATGAACCCGCAAGAGCTCGCGGACCATTCGATCGCTGTCCACACGATCAAAGGTTATGGCGATACGGCCGTTGCCGAATCGGCGTTCGCGCTGATGTGGGCAGCGGCGAAGAACCTGGCAGAAATGGATCGCGAGATGCGCGCCGGCCATTGGCTGCGCAGCGATGGGCTGCAGCTCACCGGCAAGCGCCTCGGCCTCGTCGGCTTCGGCGGCATCGCTATGGAACTCGGGCGGCTCGCCTCTGGCTGCGGCATGAGGGTCGCCGCCTGGAACCGCACGCCGAAACAGGCGAGCGGCGTCGAATTCGTTGCGCTCGAGAAACTGCTCGCCGATAGCGATATCGTCTCGCTGCATCTCTTGCTGAGCGACGAGACGCGCGGCTTCCTGTCGCGTGAAAGATTGGCGCTCATGCGACCGGGTGCGATCCTTATCAACACGGCGCGCGGCGCCTTGGTCGACGAAGAGGCGATGATCGGGGCCTTGATGGATGGACGGCTCGCACATGCCGGGCTCGACGTTTTCGTCACCGAGCCCATGCCGGCCGATCATCCGCTGACGCGCCTATCCAATGTGACATTGTCGGCGCATTCAGCCTTTCGGACGGCGGAAGCCAACGACAATTTGATCGAGGCGGCGCTCGGGCATTGCCGCCGAATCGCGGCCGAGAGCATCCCGCCTTGAAGGCGGACAAGATGCGCGAGATTCAAAAAGGAGCGCATCGTTCGGCGCGCAAAACGGCGCACAGTTTCGCGCACGATGCCGTATGAGCGCGCCGCTACCCGTTGAATGTGTAGCCCTTATCCGTGCTGACGCTCCAGCGGCCATCGCGCAACGCGATCTCCGTGACGCGACCGGCCGTGGCGAGCTGAGAGCCGCGCGTGACCAGCATGGTGCCTTGCGCGGTCCGGAACAAGGCCTTTTGGCTGTCGGCGAATATCAGGACATAGCTCGCGCGCGCCGCCTCGATCTGCGTGGCGGTGGGAGCATCTCGGTTGCCGGGATCATTCAGCGACGTATAGCTTCCGAACGCGATGACGAAGGTCGTGGGCAGGAGGGCCGCGAGTGCCAAAACACGATCGGACGAGAGAGTCAGAAGCATGATGACGGTGCCAAGTCATTTGCCAAGTCGTTATCTGAATGCGCCAATTTAACCCCGACAGCTTGAGGATCGTCTAAATCGGCTGTCGCAATTCGACCGATTTTGCTTAACGCACAGCGCTCGGCGACGCCCCAAATTGTTGACAATTAGCAGGATGCAGGCGCAGGTTCGGCACCCAAGAGAAGACCCCGGACCTTCGCCTGCCGCTCTTTGCGGCGGCCCAGTTCAAACGGTGAAGTCGGGACGCGACCCGCAGGGAGGATCCATGGCCTTCGTCGAACTCGCGGGGCTCAGCAAGCGCTACGGCCCGCTGACGGTCGTCGACGATGCGTCCTTGTCCATCGATAAGGGGGAGCTCGTCTGCCTGCTCGGGCCGTCCGGCTGTGGCAAGACCACCACGTTGCGGCTCATTGCGGGCTTCGTAGAGCCCGATGCGGGGGAAATTCGGGTCGGGGGCCGCGTCGTTTCGGCGCCGGGCGGCAGCGAGCCGCCGGAGCGGCGCAACATGTCGATGATCTTCCAAAATTATGCGCTCTGGCCGCATATGAGCGTGTTCGAGAACGTCGCCTATGGGCTGAAGCTGCGCAAGATCGCCAAGCCCGAGATCGGCAAGCGGGTCGCAGCGATCCTCGCTGCTACCAAGCTGAATTCCTTAGCGCATCGCTATCCCGGCGAGCTTTCCGGTGGCCAGCAGCAGCGCGTGGCGCTTGCGCGCGCGCTCGTCATCGAGCCGGAAACTTTGCTTCTCGACGAGCCGCTCTCCAATCTCGACGCCAATCTGCGCGAGGAGATGCGCTTCGAGATCCGCCGCCTGCATGACGAATTCCGCTATACGACCGTCTACGTGACGCATGATCAGGCGGAAGCGATGACGGCTGCCGATCTCGTCGTGGTGATGAACCAAGGCCGCATCGATCAGGCCGGTGCGCCGGAGGAGATCTATCAGCGCCCGCAATCCGAATTCGTGGCACGCTTCATCGGCGGCACGAATATTTTCAAAGGGCCGAGACAGGGTGCCGACGGAGTCGATTGCGGCGGCGGACTTATCCTGCGCTGTGGTGGCGGCAGTTTCGCGGGCGGCGGCGAAACGGCGGTCTCGGTGCGCCAGCACGACATCGTCCTCACCCGCGAGAAAACCTCCGACGAATCGACCAACTGGACGCAAGGCACGGTCACGCGCCAGACCTATCTCGGCGCGCATCGCGATTATATCGTGACGCGCAGCAATGGCGAGAGCGTGCGCGCTTTGACGACGATCGACGTCGCGATTGCGCCGGGCGAGACCGTCTGGCTTCACATGCCCAAGCGCCATTGCTGGGCGCTTGCCCGCTGATGTTTCATTCGCTTCCGGAAAGGATTGTGCAGATGTCGCATCTTTCACGCAGAGAGATCATCGGCCATGGCTCTGTGGTCGGCGCGACTTTGTTGCTCGGCGGCGGAGCGGGCGTGGCGCAGACCGCCGCGCCTCCGGTTGCCACCCCCGAGCTCGTCGAGGCGGCGCGGCGTGAAGGCACGGTCGTTTTCTATACCTCAACCGATGTGCAGGTCGCCGAGGCGCTCGCCTCCGCCTTTCAGACGAAATATCCGGGCGTGAAGGTGCAGGTCGAACGCTCCGGCGCCGAACGCGTTTTTCAGCGCATCAGCCAGGAATATGGCAGCAATATTCATGCAGCCGATGTGATCGAGACGTCGGACGCGGTGAATTTCCTGCTGTTCAAACGGCAGGGCTGGCTCGCTGCCGGCTTGCCGGGCGACGTCGTCAAGTTGTGGCCGGCGCATGCCCGCGATCCGGACGGTCAGTTCGCGGTCTTTCGCGCCCATCTGAGCGTCATGGGCTACAACACGAAGCTCGTGAAGAAAGACGACGCGCCGAAAAGCCTCGTCGACCTGCTTCAACCGAAATGGCGCGGCCGCATCGTCAAGGCGCATCCGGGCTATAGCGGCACGATCATGACGGCGACCTACGCGATCGCCCAGGCGCTCGGCTGGGACTATTTCGAGAAGCTCGGCAAGCAGCGCGTCCTGCAAGTGCAGTCCTCGACGGAGCCGCCGAAGAAGCTCGCGCAGGGCGAGCGGCCGATCATGGCAGACGGCAACGAATATAATATTTTCAGCCTGATGGAGGCGGGAGAACCGGTGGCGCCGATCTATGCGAGCGAAGGCACGCCGCTGGTGCCGGGCAATGCGGCCATCTTCAAGGAAGCGCCGCATAAGAATGCCGCGCTGCTGTTCTACGATTTCATCTTCAGCCTGCCGGCGCAGCAGCTCATCTGCGATGTCGGTGGGCTGCGCTCCTTCCATCCCGAGGTGAAGGAGAAATCGACGCGGACGCCGCTGAAGGACATCAAGCTGCTGCTCGCGGATCCGGTCGCGATCGAAAAGGAAGCCGAGTCGATCAAGCAGAAATACGAAGCAGATTTTGGGACCTGACATGGCGCTCGTCATCGAGGTTCTTCCGGCGCGGCGAAGCCAGCGGCCCGATTTCTTCAAGCCGGTCGCTGTTTTCCTCGTCGTCGTCCTTGCGATTCTCGTGGTCCTGCCGCTGTTCTGGCTCGCCGTCACGAGCCTCACCGGCAAGAACGGCGAGCTGAGCTTCGAGAACTTCACCGCTCTTTTCACCGATCCGACGCTGCGCAAGCCCTTCGTTCTGGCGGTTTCGATGTCGGCGGGCGTGGGGATCTTGTCCTGCCTTCTCGCCACGCCTCTCGCTTGGCTCGTGGCGCGCACTGATTTACCCGGACGCACGCTGGTGCGCGCCCTCGTGACCGCCTCCTTCGTCACGCCGCCTTTCCTCGGCGCCATCGCGTGGGAAATCCTCGCGGCGCCGAATAGCGGCCTCATCAACGAGTTCTGCCGCTTTCTCTTTGGCCTCGATCCTTACGACGCCGTGGTCGACATCTATACGATGGAAGGTCTGATCTTCGTCATTTCCTGCTACACGTTTCCCTATGTCTTCACGCTTGTCGCGAATGCGCTCGACCGCATTCCGGCCGATCTCGAGGAGGCCTCCGCGATCCTTGGCGCCGGGACCTTCACGACGCTGCGCCGTGTCACTATCCCGCTGGTGCTGCCTGCGATGCTCGCCGGCTCGCTGATCGCCGTGCTGCAGGCGCTCACCATGTTCGGTGCGCCGGCAATCCTCGCGCTACCGGCCGGCTTTCACGTCATCACGACGAAGATCTGGAGTCTCTTCCAATATCCGCCGCGCCTCGGCCTCGCCGCGGCGGCTGCCTTGCCGCTTCTCGCCGTCACCGTCATTCTTTTGCGCGCGCAGCGTTGGATTTTGGGGCGGCGCACCTACACCGTCATCGGCGGGAAGTCGGGCGAGCCACGGATCATGAAGCTCGGCGCATGGCGTTGGCCGGCGCTCGGCTTCGTCGGCTTCATCCTCGGGCTTACCGTGATCCTGCCTTATGCGGCTTTGCTGCGCACGGCGCTCTCGCGGCATCTGTCGGAGCCGTTCGTGTGGAGCAACATCACGCTGCACAATTTCCACTTCGTGCTCTTCGAGCTGTCGGCGACGAAGCTCGCTCTGCAGAACACCTTGGTGCTCGGCTTTTCCGCTGCGACGATCTGCACGGCTCTGGCGCTCGCCACCGCTTATTTCGTGAGCCGGCGCGCGGTCCCCGGCAGCAAGATTCTCGGCCTTCTCGCGACGGCGCCCGTCGCCATTCCGGGCATCGTCCTCGGCGTCGCCTTGTTCTTGAGCTATGGGCGGCCGCCTTTCATGTTCTACGGGACCTTGTGGATCCTCCTCATCGGCTTCGTGACGATCGAGCTGCCGGGCGGCTATCAGCAGCTCTCCGCGGCGATGCAGGGCATCGACGCGGGTCTCGAGGAAGCAGGCCGCATTCTTGGCGCCACCAGGCTCACGGTGCTGCGGCAGATAACGGCGCCCTTGCTGCGCACCAGCATCATCGCAGCCTGGTGCTTCGTCTTCATCGGCACGATCCGCGAATTGTCGGCGACGATCTTGCTGACGACCGCGAATACGAAGCTCGTTTCGGTCATCATCTACGATTTGAACGAGAGCGGCGATCTCGGCGCGATTTCCGTGCTCGGCATCGTCTTGATGGCGATCTCCTTCGCCGTCGTCCTTATCGCCAACCGCTTGCCGCTTCTCGGCCGCCGCGCAACCCCTCAGTAATAACCACGCTTATGCATGCGCGCGGCGCTTAGCCGCCGCTGGCGGGCCGAAAAGCAGATTTTTGCTGATCAGCACATGCTCTTCCATTTCGCGGGCCGCTGTCTCGGCGTGGCGCGTTGCGAGCGCGGCGACGATCCGGCGATGCTCCTCGTTCGAGGCGATGAGACGGCCCGGCATGTCGAGCGTGCGACGACGGAAAAGATGCATCTCGCGCTGCACCCCGGCATGCAGCGCGCTCAGCCTCTCATTGCCGGCGAAATCCAGCATCGCGCCATGGAACCCGAGATTGAGCGCATAGAACGCGTTGAGATCTTCCGCCCGCGCGGCTTTGTCCATTTTCTCCGTCGCGCTGGCGAGCTTGCCGAGCTCGCCGATCGTGATGCGCGGCGCCAGCGTCTGGCCGAGAAGCCGCATCAGCGCGGCGCGAATGTCATAGAGCTCGGCCGCCTCTTTCGGCTGCAGCTCGCGAACGAAAACGCCGCGATTGACGACGACTTCGAAAATCCCGCTTTGCTCGAGGCCTCGGCAGGCTTCGCGCACCGGCCCGCGGCTGACCCCGAGTCGTGCCGCGAGCGCGTTCTCGTTGAGCCAATCGCCCGCCTTCAGCTCGCCGGTCTCGATCATGCGTTCGAGCTCGCGCCGCACGAGCGAGGCCAACGATCCCGTGCGGCGGATTTTAAGGGGCAGCGCCGGTTCCAATCGTTCGGTCATCATCATCCCACCGCGTGACATTCGGCGATGCTAACGAAGCGGATTCGGCGACGCAATAAATTGTTGACAATTTACGGCTGCGGAGCGCCTAAGAAGTCGGCAAAAGACGAGCATCCGCCTCGGAGGACGAAGGGAGGAGCGCATGACCATCCAGATGCTGGCGGGTGAAGCGGAGCTGACGACATATGTCGCGGGCTTCATCGCCGCCGCGCAACCCGCGGATCTCAGCGCCGACATCATTGCGGTCGGCAAGAAGAGCATTCTCGATGGTTTCGGCTTGGCGTTATCCGGGCAAGCCACCAAGACAGGCAGCATCATCGAAAAGCATCTTGCGAGTCTCGCTCTCGGCACCGGCGCGGCGACGATCATCGGCACGGCGCTGAAGGTCGCGCCGCGCTTTGCGGCCTTTGCCAATGGCGTGGCGATCCATGCCGACGATTACGACGATACGCAGCTCGCGGTGGCGACCGATCGCGTCTATGGCCTGCTCACGCATCCGACGGCGCCAGCTCTGCCCGCGGCTCTCGCGATGGCGGAACAGACCCATGCTTCGGGCCTGCAGATGCTGCTCGCCTATTCGCTCGGCGTCGAGGTCGAGTGCAAGATCGCCGAGGCGATCAATCCGCGTCATTACCAAACCGGCTTTCATGCGACCGGCACATGCGGATGCTTTGCATCCGCGACGGCCTCCGCGAAGCTCCTCGGCCTCGATGCCGAGGCGACTGCCCGGGCGCTGTCGATCGGCGGCAGCCAATCGGCGGGCCTGCGCGAAAATTTCGGCACCATGACGAAGCCGTTTCATGCCGGGCGCGCGGCGGAAAGCGGCGTCGTCGCGGCTGAATTTGCGAGCCTCGGCTGGACGGCGACGGAACGTATCCTCGAAGCGCCGCGCGGTTTCTTCAGCGCCGCCGGCGGCGGCTACGACCCGCAGGCGATCGCCGGCAAGCTCGGCCAGCCTTGGACGGGTGTCAGCCCCGGGATTTCCATCAAGCCGCATCCGTCGGGCTCGCTCACCCATCCGGGCATGACCGAAATGCTGCGCCTCATCCGCCAGCACGACATCAAGCCCGGCGACGTAGCGAAGGTGCGGGTCGGCACCAATTCGAACATGCCGAACGCGTTGATCCATCATCGTCCGGTGAACGAGCTGCAGGCAAAATTCTCGATGGAATTCTGCATGGCGATCCTGCTGCTGGAGCGGCGTGCTGGGCTCGAAGAATTTACCGACGAGGTCGTGCTGCGCGACGACGTGAAAAAGATGATCGAGAAGGTCGATTTCTACATCAACGCAGAAGCCGAGGCGGCGGGCTTCCAAAAGATGACGACGATTATCGATATCGAGCTCGCGGACGGCCGCAAGATTTCCGGGCGCGCCGATTTCGGCAAAGGCAGCCCTTATGAGCCGATGAGCTATGAGGAGGTTGCGGATAAATTTCGCGAATGCGCGCGCTATAGCCGCTTCCCGGCCGATCGGGCCGAGACGATCATCGGCATGGTGCGCGATCTCGAGACATTGCCGTCGATCGCGCCACTGATGCAGGCCGCGGCGCGGTGAGAGAGAGTGTCTCCAGCGCGTGCGTACTGCTTCCCCTCATGAGGAGCGCTGCGAAGCAGCGCGTCTCGAAGGATGGGCCAATGACGGATCGTTAGTGCAGCGCGGTTGTAACGGCACGTCGGTTGCTGACCCTTCGAGACGCACTCCTGCGGAGTGCTCCTCAGGGTGAGGGGGAGGAAAAAGGGCCATCCTCATGTCGAAGATTGGGAAGATAGCATGACCGAGCTCGGTGTAACGCAGCAGCTTGCGCAATGGGCCGCTAATCTGAAAGGCGGCGATATCCCGGCACCGGTGCGCGCCGAAGGGCTGCGCACCTTCGTGAACTGGCTCGGCTGCGCTGTCGGCGGGGCAGATCATGAAACGGTCGACCGCGCGGTTGCGGCCATAAAGCTTTTCAGCGGGCCGGCACAGGCTTCGGTCATCGGACGCAGCGAACGTTTCGATGCGCTGCATACGGCGCTCCTCAACGGCATCTCGTCGCATGTGCTCGATTATGACGACACGCATCTCAAGACGATCATTCATCCGGCGGGACCCGTCGCCTCGGCGCTGCTCGCGGTCGCCGAATGGCGCGGCATGAGCGGCGCGGATTTTCTCACCGCGCTGATCGCCGGCATCGAGGCCGAATGCCGGATCGGCAATTGTGTCTATCCCGACCATTACGATCGCGGCTGGCATATCACGGGCACGGCCGGCGTCTTCGGCGCCGCGATCGCCGTCGGCCGGCTTCTGAAGCTCGACGAGAAGAAGATGACCTGGGCGCTCGGCATTGCCGCCACGCAAGCCTCGGGCCTGCGCGAAATGTTCGGCACCATGTGCAAGAGCTTGCATCCGGGCCACGCGGCGCAGAACGGTGCCATGGCGGCCTTCCTCGCGGAGGCAGGGTTCGACAGTTCCGAGCGCGGCATCGAGGCGCCGCGCGGCTTTGCCAATGTGCTCTCGACGAAGCAGGATTATAACGAGATTCTTGGCGGCCTCGGCACGACATGGGAAGCCGGCCTCAACAGCTATAAGCCCTTTGCCTGCGGCATCGTCATCCATCCGGCGATCGATGGTTGCCAGCAGCTCCATCGGGAGCTCGGCCCGCGGGTGAAAGAGATCGCATCCGTCCAGTTGCGGACGCATCCTTTGGTGCTGGAGCTCACCGGCAAGAAGACGCCGAAAACCGGGCTCGAAGGCAAGTTCAGCGTCTATCATGCGGCGGCAACCGCGCTGTTGCACGATGACGGCTCGCCGACCGCTTTCACCGATCAGCGCGTCGCCGATCCCGAGATCATCGCGCTGCGCGACCGCGTCGAGGCAACCGCCGATCAAAACGTGCATGAAGCCTCCGTCGCGATCACGCTGAGGATGAAGGACGGCACGACCATTGAGCGTTGGGTCGAGCGCGCCATCGGCTCGATCGAACGGCCACTCTCGAATGACGAGATCGACGTGAAGTTCTCCCGCCAGTCGGCGCTCGTCATCGGCGAGGCGGCGACCGCAAAGCTGCTCGCCACGGCGTGGAAGCTCGAGGAGCTGCCGGACGTGGCCGGTTTCGGCGCCGCAGCTCAGCCGGCGAAATCCGCCGCCGCGTGACTTCAACAGCGAGGTTTAACCGCGATGCCCGGATCCCTCACGCTCGGCGTCTTGAACGGCGACGATATTGGCCACGAGGTCGTGCCTGCGGCGATCGAGATTGCTGAGGCTGCCGCAAAGCTCCACGGCCTGGCGATCGACTGGCGGCCCATGCCGATCGGGCGCACCGCGCTCGACACGCATGGTGCGACCATGCCCGACGGCACGCTCGAAACGCTCGGCACGTTCGACGGCTGGGTGCTCGGCCCGATAGGTCATCGCGAATATCCGAAAGTGCCGCAGGCGATCAATCCGCATCCGATCCTGCGCAAGCACTTCAATCTCTACGCCAATGTGCGCCCCACAAAGTCCTTTCCCGGCATCGGCTGCCTGCACGAAAATGTCGATCTCGTCATCGTGCGGGAGAACAATGAAGGCTTTCAGCCGGATCGCAATGTCGTGGCGGGCTCTGGCGAGTTCCGGCCGACCGATGAGATGACGATTTCGGTCCGCGTGATCAGCCGTACCGGCAGCCGGCGGGTGGCGCGCGCGGCCTTGCAGATCGCGCGGACAAGGCCGCGCAAGCAATTGACCTTCGTGCATAAGAATACCGTGTTCAAGCTCGGCTGCGGCATGTTCGTCGAAGAGTGCTTCGCGGCGGCGAAGGAATTTCCCGACGTCACCGTCAACGAGGTGATCGTCGACACGATGGCGATGCGGCTCGTGCGCGATCCGCAGAGCTTCGATGTGGTCGTCACCACGAATATGTTCGGCGATATTCTCACCGACGAGGCGGCGGGCATTGTCGGCGGCCTCGGCATGGCGCCCGGCCTTTGCATCGGTGATGGCGATATTGCGATGGCGCAAGCGACGCATGGATCGGCGCCCGATATTGCCGGAAAAGGCATCGCCAATCCTTATGCGATGATCGAGTCGACCCGCATGCTGCTCGAATGGCTCGGCCACGCTCGCAAGATCCCGGAAGCGGTCGCGGCGGCGAAATCGATCGAGCAGGCGATTGTCGCCGCGCTCGCTGATCCCGCGACGCGCACCGGCGATATCCGCGGGACGGGTGGGACGAAGGATATGACGAATGCGATTATTGGAGCGTTGAAGTAGGGGCGTAATTTCATGCAGAAATCGCAGGGTATTTGAACGTCGCGTGCGCAGCTAGCTAGCCTCGAGCCCATTGCAGCTTCGCGATGCGCGGATCGGCGGCAAATGCTTTGCGGTCGAAAGTGATGCCGGATTTTGGTGCCTCGCAGATCGCCTGGGCGCCAGCCTCGCCGAGGCGAATATGCCATGTCTGCTGATCGATCGTCTTGGGACGCGCGAAGGCCCGGCAGATCAGCAGTGCGACGTTCATGCCCTGTGCAGGATCGCGAACCGAGGCGTAACGAATGATTTCGATCTCGGCCGCGCGGGCGATATCGGCAAAGGCTTGGCTAGGGCCGTAGTCGGTGACGTGCATCCATTTCTTTCTGCTGCGGGCATATTTGCCTTTGCTCAGGTCGATTGCCTTTTTGGTCGCGTATTCAGATGAGAAGGCTGTGTATTCAGCGGGGTTTGCGGGCCATGGCGTAGCAGGCGATTCGGCGAAAAAGAGCAGCCGATAGAAAGCCATTTCGGCGACGGCCGTTTGCGGTGTTTCCGACGCATAAAAGACGCCTTCAGTCATTCCAGCGCGCCGGAATCGCGATCCAGCGGGGTAGGCCGCGCCATAGCGAAAGGGCGTCGACAGCAGATAATGCAGCTTGCGGCACTCCGGCGGCAAAGTCGGCTTGGTCGTCTCGATGAGCTTTTCCAGAAGTTCCTGCTCTGCGACCGAATCGACGAGCTTCAGCGTCGAGACATGGTGTTGCGCTTCGACGAGGCGCCAGCAGAGACCGGAGAGCTTGCGCGCGTCAGACGAGAGCGCGGCGGGCGTCCAGGTACTGGATGACATTCATGAGGCCCGGCACGGTTTGGATGAGCGTGATCGGTTCGCCGTCGAGCGCGCTATTGCGGTTCACGAGCCAGGACGCGGCAACCACGTCGTCGCCGCCGACCATGGCATCGAGCGAGCGGTAGAGACGGACGAAGAGAGCGGCCAGCTCGCAAGACTTCTGCCCGTGTTGGAGCGCGTGACCGCCATTGCGCATGCGGGAGACGGTTGCCTCCGACACACCGATCACGGTGGCGAGCCGCCTATTCGTGAGACCGAGCCGGGACGCAGCCCGAAGCGTGGCTTTGGTCAAAACCGCAGCCTGATCGGCTTCGGTTTTCCGATGGGGCTGGGCAGACGACAAATAGGGCCTCTGTTTCTATAGCAATAATATTGCAGAATAATTGCTATGGAAAGAAAACTCAAGCTGTGATGCCGTCTATTCGCTCCTCGGCTTCGGCTCCTCTCCAGAGAAAAAGCTCCAGAACGCCTCGTAGATGAGATCGGGGCGCTGCTCGGCGGGATAATGCCCGGTCGGCACATCCCAGCCGCGCAGATCCTTGCACCAGGGCGTCCAGGCTTCGATCGGCTTGAAATGCCGCCCGCAATGGCTGTTCGAGCCCCACATCACGAGCACCGGGCAGGCGATCTGCGTCTTGCCGAAATCTTCTCTGTCCATCTCGAAATCGAGCGTCACGGTTGCCCGATAATCCTCGCAGACTGCGTGGATCTGCTCTTTCGTCGTGCAGCGCGCATATTCGGCGAAAGCTTCCGGCGCGAAGATCGATAGGCCGACACCTTTCTTATTGAGCTTATATTGGATGTAATAGTCGAGATCG
>Ga0116227_10009003_pt1 | contig 18381 bp, 16 predicted proteins | sample S1TSphgellanicum_FD_89693 | JGI IMG/M metagenome (GOLD analysis project Ga0116227, IMG submission 89693) | Host-associated microbial communities from peat moss isolated from Minnesota, USA - S1T2_Fb - Sphagnum magellanicum MG | ecosystem: Host-associated > Plants > Peat moss > Unclassified... | reverse complement strand
TAATTAATTTAATATAATTAAATTTAAAACAAATTTTTTAAAATTAAAAACAAAATTATTAGACATAAGTATGAGAAAAAAATTTAGAATATAAAATATATAGAAAATTGGTTTTGAAAAAAAAAAAAAAAAAAAACTATGAAAAAACATAATTAAGAAAAAACACCTTTCCATTCCATTAATAACAAATTCCAAATCAAAATCTATTTTGTTAAAATCAGATGATTACTCAAAACTCGAACCTAAACCCATTTACCCTAAACTAGCTCTTATGTTTGCATTCTCACTATAATATAATTTTAGGGAGGATGTAATTTTTAGGCCACAGCCTCTTGTCTTACGAAGGAGGGCCCGGTAACTGCGCACTTGAGAACCGTCGGTTCACTAAACACCCGGAACCCGGGTCTTCCACAAAGCGGCCACCATCCTATACTTATGGACACACAGTCAAGAGAGTTATAACCGCCGGTTCTTTTGGTTGGCGGGCATTGCGGTGAGATCAGACCACAGATTTTGTGTTTTGTAAACGCGACAGCTTTCGTGGGCGAAGCTCGAGCTATGGCGCCTGCCATGCACGTCGTGCTTTTCCGACTCCATCAGCAACTGAGATGCCCTTTCCTGGCACCAAATGTTTCCATCGCGAAGAGGTTTTCGCCCTCTATCCAAAGACCCAATTTTTGCTCCCAATTCGTGGCAGGAGGAAAGCATGCTTCTTGGAGACGAAGAAGCCTCGGTGGTGGTGGCGGTGCTGCTGCTGTCGTTGCACACCAGCAAACGCCAGCTGCTGTTGTAGAGCGCCACCACCACAGTGCTACCGCTGCTGCTGCTGTGTTTACTAATGGCTTTCAGACACGGAGCGGCGAATTGGAGTTTGGTAAGGTTTTGAGAGTTGCGGATGATGAATCTTGTTGCACTTTGAATAAGCCTGAGACTGAGGAGGAGGAGGAGAAGGATGGATTGTCATTGCCTCCGGATTCTGCTACTATGGAGAGTAAGCAATTTCTTTCGTCTCTTTTGGAAGATTTGTTGGAGAGTAAGCAAGGTGTTTTTCGGCCCTTTGGAAGATTAGTTTGAGTGCAAACTTTGATTGTCTTTTTTTGTGGGTGCACTGTGTCTGCAGTATTCTTTTGTGGGTGCAAAACATTTCAGGGTTTGGATCTTTAAGCAATGATTTTGCCATGTCTCCGGGTTCTTAGTTGCTCTTCGAAGTTATGGGTTTGCAGATTGGAAGTCGAATGACAGGCTTTTTGAGTGTGTGCAAAGCATCGTAGGGTTTGATCTTTATGCAATGATTTTGCCATGTCTCTGGGTTCTTAGTTGCTCGTCGAAGTTATGGGTTTGCAGATTGGAAGTCACATGATAGGCTTTTTGAGTGCTGTGTTTCGGTTCTTTGGAAGATTTGTTTGAAATGCAAACTCTGATTGTCTTTTTATGCTTGCAAAGCATTTTAGGATTTGGATCTTTATGCAATAGTTTTACCCTGTCTCCAGGTTCTTAGCTGCTCTTTGATGTGATGGGTTTGCAGATTGGAAGTCAAATGATAAACTTTTTGAGTGTTGTGTTTCGGCTCTTTGGAAGATTTGTTCAATGCAAATTCTGACTGTCTCTTTTGTGGGTGCCAAGCATTTTAGGGTTTGGATCTTTTTGCAATGATTTTACCATATTTCCAGGTGCTTAGTTGCTCTTTGGTGTGATGAGTTTGCAGATTGGAAGTTGAATGATAGGCTTTTTGAGTGCTGTGAAAGGGGGGAACTTCTCAAAGTAGCAGTGCTGGTTAGTGGAGGGGTGGATAGCAGTGTTGCATTGCGCTTGCTTTGTGAAGCTGGTCATAATTGCACTGCGTTTTACCTAAAAATATGGTTCCAGGTACCCTATGAAGTTTCCTTTTCTCTCTCTCTCTAAGTTTGCAATTCATCTACTTAACCAGAGTTCTTCAACCTCATGCTGAACATTTCTGCTTTCTTTAACTCCTGATTTATCCTCTGAAGCCATGCACGATTCAATTTGGTTTTGTAGGAGGATTTTGAGAATTTTTGGTCAGAGTGTCCATGGGAGGAAGATCTCGAGTATGCACAAGCAGTCTGCAATGAGGTCAGTCCCTGCACAGTTCCTCTTTTCACTTTTCCTCTCACTTTGTGCAAAGTCCATGCACATAGATTTCAATCAGTTCAGATTGTAATTTGATGTTAGGGTCTTTGGGTCTGTTAGAAATCAAATGTTGGGTTTTGCAGGTAGGAGTGGAACTGCAAGTGGTGCATCTCACTGATGAGTACTGGAAGCTTGTGGTATGTGCAATGGAATCCACTTTGTGAGCTTCTGTAAGAGGAATAATGGGTGAAGCTATCAGCAGTTTCCTGTTGTTTCCTGTTTAGTCTATTCAGGAAATTGGATTTGCATGACTGCATTTTGCAATAACATGATCTAACCTAAGGTAGGACAATTTGTCATGATTCAGGTGTCTCACAGTATTTCTGAAATCCAAGCAGGTCAAACACCAAATCCTGACATTCTTTGCAACTCCCGTATAAAGTTTGGTGAGTAGCATTGATTGGCTTTTTCTTTTCACCTGCAATGAAACACTATGTCTCCATCAACTCTGGGCTTTAGACCTTTTGAGAAATTTGTGCACATCATGGAGGAACATCTCAGAAACTCAATGCTAGACTGTTCAATGTGTATTGTTCTCAATGTTATTGTGGAATGAGAATGATGTGGGGAGCCAGGGGATGTTTGGTTGCTCCAGGTGCCTTTCTGCAGAATGTAGAGGATGCCCAGTTTGATCGTGTTGCTTCAGGACATTATGCACGTGTGGAACATGCTGCAATCAATGGAAACTTTTTGGGTGCAAGGCTGCTGTTATCTGCAGATCAGGTTGTAAAGCATTTAGTCTATCTCACCACTTTCCCTCAAATCTCTCTCTCTCCTCAATCCATCCTTTTACTGGTCTGCATAGATTTTGGCTGTAGTGAGAGTATGGCTATTTCGGTTTCCTGAAAACCCAAGAGTTTGGAGAATAGCGCGTTAAACCATAATTTCTGGCCAATGGCTAGACCAGTGTGCATGTTGTGTGTGTAATTTTGTATCTTTGAAGTAGCATGGTTCAGTGAGTATTCTTCTCAGCACATCTGATGTGGAAGTTTCTGAATTTGTGACCAGGTGAAAGATCAAACGTATTTTTTATCACATTTGACACAAGCACAGCTGTCTCGCTTGATGTTCCCACTTGGTGGATTGACAAAGGTCAGTAAAGTTGTACTATTCGCCTTCTGTGAAATAGTAAATAGAGGGAAGGAGAAGGCAGAGTCATTACTGCTGAGGTTTTAAACAAGATTGTTCTAATTTTTCCATCTAGAACCACCATTTTGCTGCAAGACTTTCACATTTGGTGCACTACAAAGTCTTCACTTAAAGAGGAGATGAGATTGATAGGCAGTATCTTGAGTGATGACACTTTAAATGGGTATCTCTCATCATGACAGTTCTGCAAATGCAGGTGGAAGTGCGGGAGCTTGCAGAAGCTATGGGGCTCTCCAACAAACACCGCAAAGATTCTCAAGGCATCTGTTTCCTTGGCAAAGTAACTATTTTCTCCCTAAGGAATCATGTGTTATGTAGAGACCCATGGCACACAGGCATTGGAGCATGGACTGCTGAAGACACAAATTGATGAGACTTTTCTTCATCACACTGATACCATATTCATGTTTGGTGTCATGGTCCAGCCATATCCACACAAAACCTGGTATTCATAGCTTTTGATACATATTCAGCTAGCTCTCTGATCATATGTTCTGTTGTGGGCATTTGCAGGTGAAGTTCAATGAGTTCATTGCCAAGCACCTTGGTGAGCAAGAGGGTCGACTTATAGAAGCGGAGACAGGGGAATTGTTGGGTCTCCATAAAGGATTTTGGTTCTACACCATAGGTCAACGTCATGGCTTGTATCTTTCAAATGGACCCTGGTATGAACTCCTTGCCTTCTCAAGTAAAGCCTGTCTACCCATAAAATATCAGGTGCCTCTAGATTTCTGTTTCATTTGCTAATTTCAGACATCGAAAAAGTTTATGAAGTCACCCTATCTTTTTCATGCCAGGTTTGTGGTGGCTAAAGACGTGGAAAACAATGTGGTCTTCATATCACGGAAATACTACTCAGAAGAGAAGCAGAGGCGAGCATTTCGAGTGGCATCTTTTAGCTGGTTTTCAGGATATCCTCCAACAAATCTGGCCAGACTGGAATGCAAGGTATCAGGCTTCTAGTTGTAAGGATGTGTGTTCTTTTCAAGGTTGTCTTGTCTGGTGTTTCTGGGCTCATGTGAAAGTTATGCTCTGTTATTACTGGTGAAAAATCTTGCCCAAGATCAATAACATCAATTCGGAGGTGGGTTTTGTCAGGTTCGTCATGGTCCAAGATCATACAACTGCAATCTGGAGTTTGAATCCCCAGAGTGTAGTGGGGTTGATGTGTTAGTTCCAAACAATGTTTGCACAGCAATAGTGACTCTTTCAGAGGATGACCAAGGGTTGGCACCTGGGCAATATACAGCATTCTATCAGAAAGAAGTCTGCCTGGGATCTGCTGTTATAACAGAGGCATTGGGTGGTTCTGACCATGCTAGTGTGTCAGAACAAGCATTGCAAGTCTCTCAACAGCCTTTTGACATTGAAGTCTATAAGAGCTCCAAGCCAAAACTTTCTAGTTCCCTGAGGGGAAATGAATCCAACAACAGGGTCAAGCAGAGTTGTGCTTCTAGTTGAGCATCTGAATGTGGGGCCAACACTTCTTCAGGTAAATGAAACCAGACTAGCTTTCTTGAAGAGCAGGTCAAGTACTGTTTTAAGATGGATTTGATCAGAACAGGGATCATTAGGCCTTCTCCAGCTCTGGTAAAAGTCAACCCCCTAAAAAACCTCAACAATTTTAGACTTAAAAGATTATGACCTATGAATCATAAGGTACTGAGAAGCTTTGCACACAACATATGCTTGGTTTGGATGCAGAAGTGCTGCCTTGTCCTAGTATTGGAATGGAAAGTAGCTATTCAGTGGTGTGGATGCTGATGGGGGATGGATTAAGCTCAAGACTGAAAGTGATTCACTCCATCACTCTGGTTTGACTTTTTTCCTACTATAGACTGTTGAGTTTTAGATCTTATAAAGATCATTTATTAGAGCATTTTTTTTCAACGTTCTTGATAGTTTGAACTGCACAGTTCTAGTTTTCAAGTAAATAAAGAATAGGAGGACAATTCATATTGTAAGAAGTTGATTGATGGTAATCCTGAGCCAAAGATTCTGACATTGGTACTTGATCTGCAGAATATGTGGGTAGTAAGAAAATGATATCAGTAGAGATGTAGGGTACAGACTTGACTCAACATTGATCTTGTGAGACAGCCATGTCTGATACTTTTGTCCAGGAGTACCCACCATAGAGGCCAGGATGATTAACTGTGTTTTCTCAATTGAGAGATTCAATGGATCCACTTGTCAGATGTGGCTGAAGCATAGAAAGAAGAATTATTGTAAATTTTGTTGTACCTTGTGTATATGTTTTGTAGATTCATATTGCTGATTGTTTTTGAATTTTTGTCTTTATAGTGTTATTGCCCAACCTTCACTCATCATTTCCTTTGAATTGTTTTGTGTACACAGAAGACGGTTGTGGTGCACAGGCTAGAAAGGCTGCTTCAAAATGGACAACATTGCTGGTGTGCTCAAGCTTTGCTGAAACATTGATGGCCCTCCTCAACAGCAAAACCTGTTTTGACTCTTCCTTCTCCAGAGCACAACAACTACATTCCTTATGATCTGTGTGTCTCTCTCCAGCAAAGCTTGGACCTCCACAGCATACATCTCCTTGAGCAGCCAACCATGTTGTTTGGTTGAAGTATGCTTACCACAGTAGACCTGAATTAAGCTTAACAACGGTGCCAATCAAATTATCAATGTGGTACGTATGGGTGAGTTCATTTTTAGTGAATTATAATCTTTTGTATTATAGTTCATTCACGTGCATCATTCCTGAATGATAAGGGATATTTTGGGTGGGGGGTGGAGGGCATGTCACTTGAAAACCCTAAACCCATGACAATCAGGGGATTTTTATCACATTCCTCAAGTAGGTCCACTAGCAAGGATCCCCAGCATTAAGCAGTATTAAAGGGTGCCTGTCTTAGGTGCGCTGTAACATTTTTAAAAAAGTTCTGTGACTTAGGTGTGACTAGGAAGTGCCTATAGGTCTAGATGTGGCTGATTTAATTATTTTTATTTTGAAAAATGGTGAAAAATTCCCCACAAACTACAATTTTGTTGTGTTATTTTTCATTTCTGATAAACAATTTGCCCAACAATAACACTGACTACAGTATGCACCTGAAAATAGTGTAAGAAAACCATATTAAACATGGTAGGTATTGTTACTATACCAAGAGGCTACTTAGGTCGAAATTGCAATGTACAAATGTGCTAGTATATGCTTCAAAATTTGTGTTATGTTGCTTTACTTTTTATAATAAAACTGCACCTTGTAACAGAGGTTTTTGAATTCCTTCCTACAATTTTTTGATTTGACCAGATTGGTGTTTTATGAAGAAAAATATCTTTTTCCAGATTTTCTCCAAGATGGTTAGAATTTTTCAGCTTTGGTGTGGGTACCCAGGTTAGCCAGGTACCCATTGTTGGTTCTGGTTTTGATTATTCAAAATCTAACTGGACCTAGTTCCAAGATGTGGAACTAGGCAGGAACTAGAACCAGGGTTAGGGGAGGTTGGAGGGATTGGCTAGGACTCCCCTTCCCTTGGGTACTTATTTGTTAACAAAAAACTGGAATTGGGTCCGGTTCTTAAGTGGCCTAAAGAATCAAAATTACCCCAATTTTTGCGGAGAATCAGGGTCCAATTCCAATTTAGGGTTAGGGGTTTTTTATTGGGGGTTAAGTGTGGCAGGTTGTTGAAGGTTGAAGGTCAAATCTTTTCTTCATGGTCGTGTTCTTTTCATTGCTTGTTGCTATTTGCTATGCAATTGCCCTTATCTTCATGATTCTCTTGTTGTGCTAATGCTCGTGGTGGTATTTTTTGTGCTGTTGTAGCCCACATTGGTGGTTAGTGGTTGTGGTGTTTTTTTTGTTATTGTAACTTGCTATTACCCAAGTACACCATCACTCTCCTCTTCTTCATCTTGCTATGCAATTGCCCTTATCTTTGTGATTCTCTTGTTGTGCTATGCTCATGGTGGTATTTTTTGTGTTGTAGCCCACACAAGTGGTTAGTGGTTGTGGTGTTTTTTTTGTTATTGCAACTTGCCATTACCCAAGTACACCATCACTCTCCTCTTCTTCATCTTCTTATGGTTTTGGTCATCATCATTATGGTCTTCTCATTGTTACAACCAACAATTGCCTACCATCACCCTCCTAATCTTACCATCTTATGGTCCTAGTCATCATGGTTGTCATGGTCTTCTCATTGTTCCAAATTAATAACTGCCCACCATCGCCTTCATGATCATGTGGTCCTAATCATCATCATGATTTTTTAATTGCTACAACCATCAATTAACTACCATCACCTTTGTGATTTTCATGATATTGTGGTCTTGGTTATTGTTTTGGTTTTTTCATTGCTACAATTAATTGTCTACCATCACCTTCATATCAATGATCTTTTAGTTCTACTTGTTGTGGTCTTCTTATTGCTATAGACAATAGGTGCCCACCATTCCTTGTGGATGGTAGAGAACTAAAAAGAACATCAATTATAGTTCATGTTTTTAACCACCATTTCATTCTCATTTGACTCATAATTGAGCTTGATTGAGAGCAGTTCAAATTAGGACTGGATACACTAAAATAGAACACATATGGTGTACAAGCCCAATGCCTACAAATTGGACAACCCAACCTATGTCAACTACAAGAATATTTACTCACATTAGTGCATCACCAATTGTACAATGTTTAGATCATCCTTGGAAATAATAGCAATGGGAGAAACTACAAAAGTTGTGACAAGAATAAAATCAATTAGAACTACTTTGCATTTATACCCATTTGCAACAAGGGATGACAAAAAATTTACAAGTTTTGTAGAACCAATTAACTTATCTCATTTTTTGTTTATAAACGCAATTGTAACCACCCATGGGATGTATTCACATGTTAGGGGAACAATACCTACTAATTTTATGTTAGTTAAACTTGTGGTAGTGGATACCCATGGCACAATACTAGTAGTGATGACTATAAGGAACCCAACAACAATAGTGTTTGCTTCCACAACATTACCACTAAATCGAAGAAGAAAACCATTTGACATTCTAAGAGGTTCTACAATAGTAGTAGGGATATTTGCAATACCATATATTTGGTCTTACCAGAATCCATTGAATTATTTTGAATATAAGAAAACTTATAATCCGGATGTTCATGTTCAAATATTTGAAGTTTCCATTAAAGCTAATGGTGAAACACTAGATGAAAAAATAATAATGTTTTTCAATTTCACATTCAAGGACAATGCATCATATTAGTGCAACAACTACATGAAGGATTTTCCAAGTTGCAAATTTGTAGATTTGGAACAGGCCTCTTGTAGACAATACCAAACAGTGTAGAATGATGAACATGTGTACTTACAATCCTATTTATGTATTTCAACTATAACAATGAAAAAGGTGACATTACAACATCACAAGGAATCAACATTGTTATGTGAGGAAAGGATTTTAGAGCTTAAAACATAGAATATTTTTTCGACACCTCAAGTATCAAAGACCACAGTGGTACCCACAAATCCAACTTTAGGAGGAAACCAAGCATGTATTGTACTAATTGCCACAACATTAATCACAATGTGATTTGTGTCAGAATAAAAAAAAAAGTAACCAACTATGCTTGTAGTAGAAGTCAATGCATAAATGGCTAGACCATTCAAACCATTGACATACCCTTGCCACATCTACAAAATTATTAGACATTAAATGACTACATGTCCAAAGTTCGGTGAATTGCAAAACACATTTAAGGATAAAGCAACAAAACTACTAATAAGAAACTTGTAGTTGATGTAAAAGTTACCATTGCATTTGTGAATATGGTGGATGTTCGTTTACCAAGAGCGAGGTTTCTAAAGTATAGGTGTTCAAGGAATAGGAATCGAAGAAAAACAAATGTGCAATAGATTGGGAAGCAAAGGAGAATATGAAGAAAACCATGCTGGAAACCATACAATAGTCGTAGGTCAATAAACCAACTATGCAGATGCCCCTTGCAATAATTATAGATTGGAATATTAGCTAGGTTGGAATGCTAGATTCAATAGCATCAAAACCATAGGAAGCACCTTATGTTCCCTTAATAAACTATGCAGAGGAAAATTTCCAAAATATTAGTAAATAGATGTTGGAAACAAGTTATATTATGAACTTTGGACATTTACTCAAGAAAACTCTTGACCCTAAGTACTTATGGCATAAGTTGACATTAAACAAACCATTGGGATGGCCTAAGACAGTATTAGATAAGTTGGTAGTTTTTTTTGCACTTGATATAAACACAACTATAATTGTTATAAATAACCATATGGCAATTATTCAAGTACAAATTGAAAAGAATACCATATAGGATGTGCTATTGGATGGTGAGTTAGGTGTGAACATCGTTACAGAACAATTATGAACTAAGTTAGATTTATTTAAACCTAAACTTGCACCATATAACCTAAGGATGGCAAATTAAATAGCTACCACTAAACCAATGGGATTAATCCATGATCTACAAATATATATACTTTGCATTCCCTATGTAGCTACATTTACTATAATATAGAACAATGTGGTGGATTCTAACTATTCTATGGTGCCACGTAAACCATGGTTAAAGGATGCCAAGGTAACACATGACTAAGGTCATTATATGGTCATTATACAAGGCAATGGGACAATCAAAACCATAGTTATCACCAAGCATTTGGGTAGTAATGTTAAGTAACGTGAAATATTGTTGTTATGATTTTTAGAATGGAATAATAGATGAAGAAGAATATGTTATGTTTGAGTTTGAACCTATGTTATTTGCCATAACAACTATTAGCTTACCTATAAGAGCAATATTATCTTATGTAGTCAATTGGCCAAGGAAAAAGAAATTAAAGAAACCATATATATAGTTTTAGTACCAAAAGTAAAATAAAACAATAATGCGGTGTCAAGAATAGGAGTGTCACATGAACCTATAGTCGCCTTGGAAAACAAAATGTATTTTGAAACTTATTACCACCACAAACCAAAAAATATACGTATTAATGAAACATTTGCAGCGGTCTAAATATAAGAATGGCAAATTACTGGTTGGCTATTAACCAAGGAACAACTTTGATTAAATTCAATTTGGGAACAAAGGATAATCCCCAACATGTTAAGGTGAATGCACATTTGGAGCATGCCAAGATGCATTCATTGGAGCATTTGTTGAGGTAGTAGTACAAAAACATTTTTGCATAGACATGCAAAAACCTTAAAAGAATACCATTATAGTTGCGCTAGAACATTGGGTTAGGTACATGATGAACCCTAACTATGTTATAGCAATCAAACAAGATATTGACAAGTTGTTGGTAACTAGATTCATTCAACTTAATGTGGAAGAAGCAACCTATATATCCCCAATCATAGTGGTACCAAAGAAAATGAAAAATTCAAATTTTGTGTAGACTTCAAAAAATTGAATGCAACCACAAAATAAACCCCATACCTTTTACCTTTTATTGATGATGTATTGAATATAATTGAAGGCCATGATACTTACTCATGTTTAGATGGATATTTTGGGTATCATTGAATATTTGTAACACCAAAGGACAAATACAAAACAACCTTTGTGATAGATTGGGGAGCATTCACATAGGTAGTTATGCCTTTTGGAGTAAAAAATGGACCACCAACTTATCAAAGAATTATGAACAAAGATTTCAAGGAATACTTAGACAAATTATTTTAAAAGAGTTCCTAAATAACTTTACAATTTACAGTGACATGGACAATCATTTGTTTAAATTGAAATTGTGCTTTGAAAAATGTAAAAAGTTCAAGATTAATCTTAATTTTAAAAATTATGCTTTCATGGTCTTCTCTAGAATTATTCTAAGGTTTATAATGTCTAAGGAAAGTAAATTGTTAAATTCCAAAAAGATCCAAACTAGAGTGTAAATGCATGTACAAACCAATCCACAACACATATAGGTTCGAACTTAACATGGTTCAATTTTACCAAATTTTTATCAAATTTTTTTTGTTTATTATGGCTCACATAACAAAGTTAATGAGGAAGACAAAACGTTTTTTGTGGACTACAAAGTGTTAAGAAACTTGGGAATTTATCAAGCATAGGTACATAAAAGCACCAATTTTAATATGCCCAAAAGTGGGAGCTAAAAATTCATGTTCATACATATGCTTCACTATTAATAATAGGTATTATGCTATCTCAAAATGTTACAAGGAAACATGATCAACTTGTAGTATATGCATCCAAATTGTTGAACAATGCAACAAGGAACTACAATATTACAAAATGAGAGGCACTAACTATGGTGTTTGCACTTCACAAATTCAAACTTCAAACATTATCCCCTAGGCAATAAATTTGTTTTTTATGTAAATCACAAGGCATTGGTCTATCTAGTTAATACATGTCTCAAGAAGGATTGCAAGATGGCTATTACTTTTTATGGAATATGAATTCATTGTGGTATATAAGCCAAGATGCACCCATGTGGTAACGGATGCATTGTCCAAATTAACAAATCCCACAAAACCCATGGGAATACGTTATCAAACAATAGATGCAATGTTGTTCCATATGGGTGCGATCACAATTAAACAAGCCAAAAACCATGTTGGACAAAAGAAAAACTATCAAAAAAATTTAACATATTTATGTAATGTCACTTTAATGTCATGTTCATCAAGGAAATTTGTGTTAAATGATTTATAGGAGTGTTGAAGAATTCAAAAAATTAATTTAATAAGTTGAGTTTTGGTTTTATTAAAGGACTTTTGAACTTGAACACCCCAAAATCAATTTTATTCAACATTGGGCTAAAGACTCTTTTAATTAAGAAATTTTGATGGGAAAAGTTTGAAATGATGATAATCTACCATCCACATATGAAAAGCACTCATAATTTGAAATTTTTGGCACTTGTAATTTTTAGAAATTCAAAATATCATTTCAAAATTTTTTAACTTCAAGAGTCATTTGCTAGATGTAAATGGGTCATAATGTGTATGACATATGAACAAAATTTTGGCTTATGATACAACAACTAATACTTAAAGTAGTTATCATATTTTAGCATGATTTGAAATTATGATCATTTTTCAAGATGAAACTTATAATCTAGCAAAATTTGTACACTTTTAGAATATTCATATTTATTCAAAAAGAGTTAACACATGTAATGTAATTTATTGGGGAACTTGTCAATATTTTTAAGAACATGTTGCAAGAAAAAATCCTTCAAAAATTCCTTTCTATGAAAAAGTCAAAATGTTCAAAAAAGGCCCATTTGTGGTTGAGTCCTTTGTCACTATTGGCTCATTTGATTGTGATTACATCCATATGCAACCAATCTGGCCAAGGGATGTTAAGGAGTTTCTACAAACATGACAAGTGTTTAGGCCATTGAATATAACTCAAAAACATAGGTTAACCAGAAAAGCATAACCATTCACACTGATGGAATATTGATTGGGACAAGACAACAAACTCCAAAAATGTGTAACTACAAAAGAAGCACAAATCATCATTAAAGAGCTTCATCAAGGTGTTAGAGGCCATTTTGTAGTAAACATAATGGCTAAAAAACATCTTTGATGCATGAATTTGGTGGCCAACATTATTCAAAAATGTAATTGGTTTCTATAGATCTTGTAATGTTTGTTAAAGAATTAAAGAACTTGTGATTTCAAATCTGGCAAAATTAATGACAACACTTCTTGAAAAACAATTCATGAAATGGGGATTCGATTCTGATCAAACTAATTAAATGATTCACAACAAATACATATTGGTGGGTATAGATTATTTTATTAATTGTTGGAGGCAAAAGCTATGCAACACTAACACCATTATGATTGTAATTAAATTCTTGTGCAAATTCCTTAGGGGGGGGACACTTACTATAAAGTTTGGGATCTATGTGCGTCAAACAATCATTTTGAGGGGGGGTATTAGATAGTTGTTCAACCTATTTTTTCACCCTATTGTTATCTAATTTTCTAATATATACACATTAAAGCCACCTTATATTAATTTTAATTCATTATTTTAGATTATTACATGTTGTATATTATAATTAAATTGATTATTTGAATAAAATGTACATTATTTTTAACTAATTAATTCATAATTTTTACCCAACAACCAATATATTGCACCCTATATTTTTACTTACATGTTTTATACTTTCTTTTACTAGTTTCACCTAGGATAGATTCATATTGACTAAATTTGAATGTCCATTAACCATATTTACTTATCAAGGTGTGCATTTCATTAACCATGCCATCAAGTATTTAATTGATAATTTTATGTTGAAACGTGTGACAACCACTTATTATCCACATGGAATGGGCAAGTTCAATCAACTAACAAGGTCATTGGCACATTGATAATGAAACTAGTTAGTGATAACAACACAAATTGTGATGAACATTTTCCCATTATTATCCTATAGAACAACTTTTAAGGTAACCACAAGTTATACCCCTTATAAACTAGTTTATGGACTGCATCCACTTAAGCCAACAAAATATGTTATGCTAGTCATTAGTGGGGTCCACATGGATGCAAATCTAGTTAGGGTCATAATAGATAGAATTTTTGATATAGAAAAATTGCAAAGTGACAAATTATGAGCACAAGAGATAGTTGATGTTCAGTTGTGGAATTGAATTTTATAGAGTTAGTACTATCACCTAGAAAAGTGATTCAAGTTTGGAAATTTTGTTCTATGGTTTCCTAAGGGAAGTAAATTTCAATTAAGTAAGTTCATTAGGAAGTGGTTTGAACCTTATAGACTATAATACATTTTAACTAATAACATTGTGTTATTGGTGTTAGGCCCACTCAATGAATTTTCAAGTGCTTTTGGGTATTTGATTGAAAATAAGTGAAGACTTGAACACCTCAAATTTGTTAGTGGTTAATGACAAATAGTCACTTTAAAATAGGTAGAAAACAATTGGGCAAATAGCTCACCACTTTTTCTTAAATAAAACAAGTAGATAACAATAAACAACTTTGTAGCATCTTCAAAGCAAGCAGTCATATCAGCAAGTGGGAAAGACAACTTCAACACACTTTGCAAAGCAAAAAACTTGAACAAAAACAAAACTCACTTCATGCAAGGAAGTTCAAAGTGCCAAATTACATTATAATAATCACAAAACAAATATTAGAAAAAAAACCCTTTGAGCTTCCCCAAGAAAAGACTTCAAGTCCATCAAAAAACGATGGGGATCCTAAAAAAATAAAAAAATCCCTATAAATCCTCCCAAATTCCAAGTTATCCAACCTTATCTTACATCTAGAACTTGGAATTGAAATTAAAGGCAATAGCTGATTTTTTTATTATATTAATAAACTTCTTCTCAAAATTAGTAATAACCTAAAATTAGTAGTAACTTAAAATTGGTTCTAACCTAAAATTGATAGTAACCTAGAAGTCATAGCAATTCTTTGTCTTTTCAGTAGTTAGCAACGACATCGTTCAAAATTTTGATAATCTATGCCTTGTAGAACTCCCATTGTTTAGTCTAATTCTTTCTGACCTTTTGTTGATAAATGAGGAGCTCCACTTTCATGAATGCATTTTCAATTCTAATCATCTCTAATTCGGCCATCCAATGGAAGGAATAATCTATGTCCGTAACTTTCCATATGAGCGACCGAATTTGCATTTGCAGGTCATCCAATTGTTCATGGGCGATAGGAGCATGGTAGGACAACTCTTGGACACTAAATAGTAGGTGCTTGATGGTTTTGATAGACTTCCTCAAGTCATTTACCTAGGAGCTTAATCTCACGTTTAAGTCCACTATTTCCTTTTCAAAATGCTTAGCTCGATCTGTTGCAATTGTGAGCTTGCACACATCTGGTGCAACAACGAACTCTAGTGATTTCTGGTTGGCCTCCACTTTCCAGTACTCCACCTCTAATTCTGCCCTTTCAACTTGTAGATGATCCAAGTTAGCCTAAATGACTAACAACCGATCTTACAGGGTAGGAGTTGAGTTTGATACTCTTCATTTTTGGCAAGGGACTTGTCTAATCGACTTTGCATTCTTGTGAAGTTGGACTTGGCCAACTCTAATGCTTGGATCATGAAGGCATCTTTCCAAGCTTGTGTTTGAACATGGCGCAACCCATTCTTCAAATGCAGGACCTTGTTCTTCGCATTCAAGGCCTCTTCAAATGTAGCCTCCTTTTTGGTAATGACTACCTCAAAAGCGTGCCACAATGTGATTATTGTATGCACATATGTACCATAAACACGCAAGTGATCCTCCAGACCTTACAAAAAGGATTGCCATGGAAGAGACTCTGGTTATAATCCGAACTGAACCAAGGGTGTGAAAAGAGGCATACCAAAAATGAAGCCTCAACATCCTTGGGAAGGGACCTTGTCTGGGTCCCATCAGAATTGAAATATGATGGAGTGTCCATTTCCAATATGCCATGGACTAGAATACCCTCACCCTACAACTTATCATGCAACCTCTGCAACAAGGACTGGGTGTGAGAGGGTACAGTATCGAAAAATGTGAGGGTAGGCCTCATAGACGATTCCGATGGAGTTTTTGGACTTGGACTCCTTGTCTTATCTTGCCATTTCAGGCTTGGCTCCCATGATTGGGATCGTTTGCCAAGTGTTGATTTCCCAAGGGATGGGGCTAGTAGTTGCTGTTGTAAGCATCCCACATACAAACCGCCCATTGTTAGCAATATATCCTTTTCCAGGGTAGAACCGGAAAAATGTTGGTTTGACTAATGAAGTTCCTACTGTGTTTGAAGAGGGCTGTCAAGATCAATTGGCTCACCTTAAGGAAATGGTTTTGGCATTTTACGCTTTATGTTAGGATCCGGTTTGGTTGAAGAGGTATCCTTGTCTTCGTCCTCATCCTTGGATTCCTATAGTTTGAAATTCAAATCAACAAGAAACCAAAACCGAAAGATTATGTCAAGCATTTGAGCTCCAACAAATTTTGTCTCCTTGCCAAAATCTTCTTTTTTGGGTTTAATTGCGACAATTAGATCCCGTAGCTTGGAATGTAGATTGTTAAATACCACCTATGTCGCAACCCCACTTTGAGGCTAAGTGTGAGAATGCAATTCACACTCCCAAAAGTGGGAAAATGGAGTCCTCCAGGACTCCCGAAAACTCAGAAGACGATTTGAGGGGTCAAATCTCCTCGCCTTGGTGCGTTCTTTATATCAATGGAAATTTCTTGAAGAGTAGATGCCCAAAATGGCCTCGCATTGGCCATTTGGACATCTGCAGCCCAAGTTATGGGCAAAAGAAGGGCCAGGAGTCAAACTGCCAGTTTGACTCCCGACCACTAAAAGTCGGGAATCAACCTCTTCCCAACGTCTCCTTAAAGAGTACGACATGGCGTTGAAAAGCTCTTAACGAGAACTACAACTTTGGTTCAAACTTCATCCCGATCTGAGTTTGGGGCGAAGAACTATGAACGTCCAAAATCCCGAGACTTCAACCCGGGACAATTTTGGGACTCCAACTTGGGAGTCCCGGGAAAAAGAGCCATTTGGATGTAGCCTCGGCGGAGAGCTGCAGAGTATACTATATGGGGGAAGGTGGTGGCTTCCCCCAAATTCGGGCCGTGGTGAGTCTTGTGTGTGAAAGTGCCCGTGGCTTGTCCCAACACCTAAGGGTGTTCCCGAATGCTAACTAACCTTCTTGCGGTTGGTTTTGGATGCAGATTCGAGCTTGATAATCTAGTCCCTCTTCCTAGTTTAATCCCGGGACTTCTAGCACGCCCCTCTACCCCCTTTTAGTGCTGGAAGTCGGGAGCGCCCCTCAAGTCCGAACTTTCCGCAATTTTATATAGTTGGACCCTCAAGTGGGTTCAACAAGGGACTTGGGAGTGCGTCAACCTAAGCCCAATTTATCAATTTTCGGAGTTCGACTAGGGCCACTAGAAGCATAAGCTTCTTGTTGACATACATCCCCTGAGTCCCCTTGAGCCAAATTGCTTAAATCAGTTTCGGAAGTTTGGCTGCATACTTTCCTTTGAGTTGGGAAACTCTCCACCCCTCTTTTGCACAAATGCATTAAGGGGGCCATCTGCAGGCACAAATTTGACACCTCTTGAGAACGCATCATCAACAATTTAATGATTCTAGTTTGTAATAGACATAACATCTTTGCAACATGATTTTTGGTAATGATTACCTAAACCCCCTGCACCACAAATTTTATGGTGTCTACATTCAACCGGACTATTGATTACAAGAATTTTTTTACCACTAGATGCCTAATGGGTGTCAATCTCAAGGTCGCCAAACCAGAAAGCCCTATCATCTTTGCCCATGCTACATCCTTGCTAACTACCCAATGTTGAAACTTATCCATCTAACTAAACATCAACCTATTTCCATCGGAAAAACTCACAATTTTCCTCCTTCTTTCATTTTTTGATTCAATCTCCATTTCAGTTCCTTCATCTTCCTCTTTTTATTCTACAATAGATTTTTGCCTATCCATGCCTAGCTGTGCAAGTCTCTCTACTTTTTCCTTGTTGATTCCCCTTCTCATCTTGTTGAAAACTAAAGTTTAGGTTGAACTACCAATTTTTTGCACTTTAGAAGCTACTCGAAAGGAATGAAAGAAAAGAAAATGCAAAGGGTGAAATGGGAAAGAAGGTCCCACATTTATACTTGGTGGGCCAAATGAGTTATTTTCAAAAACAGCCATGTTGTTTGTGAAACATGATATTAGTTTTTGGATACCAAGTGACACGTTGTACTTTTTTGTTGGATTTCAAAAACTCATTGTTGCCAAAACACAACATCAATTCACTGATTTCTTTTTCACCTTCTTTTTTGTTGGATTCCCAAAATGTCGCAACCCCACTTTGGCCAAGTGTGGGGATGAAGCCCAACACTTGGAAAAGTTGGAGGTTGGGAGTCTTCCGGGACTCCCGAATGTTCAGAGCTCGACAAAAAGGGGCAAAACACCTCGCATTGGGGTGTTCTTAGTGCCATTGGAAAGGTCTTGAAACGTAGATATCGAAAATGCCCTCGCATTGGCAATTCGGACATCTGCAGCCCAAGTTATGGGCAAAAGAAGGGCCGGGAGT
>Ga0116227_10009002_pt1 | contig 18382 bp, 18 predicted proteins | sample S1TSphgellanicum_FD_89693 | JGI IMG/M metagenome (GOLD analysis project Ga0116227, IMG submission 89693) | Host-associated microbial communities from peat moss isolated from Minnesota, USA - S1T2_Fb - Sphagnum magellanicum MG | ecosystem: Host-associated > Plants > Peat moss > Unclassified... | reverse complement strand
GTTCTCCCACCACAAAACTAAGAAGTTAAAATAAATAAATAATAAGAAAGGTTAATTACTTTTTTTTTACAAACCTGAATGTTTTTTTTTTTTTTTTTTTTTTGGGTGGCTATGTATAACCAAAATGCTATATTTAAAAAATTGAAAGTGCTAAAATCATATGCTTTTTGAGATTTTCAATAGTCAGAATTGGATCAAAATTTTAAGACAAAATAGCCAGGTTTTTATACATAGTTCAAGTAGGCAGCCAACAAACATAGAAGGTGGTTTTTGTTGGTTTTTACTCTCATATTTAGCTTGTAGCCAAAATTTGGCTACATCTTCCTGTGGATGATCATTTGTCACTTTGGCTATAAAACAAAATTGCCAAAAAAAGCACTGCCTGAAGGTGACCAAATGTGCATGCATATCAGAGTCTACACACAAAGGAACCTGACTGACATCAAGTAGTTTTGTTTTGATCCCAACTCTTTTGTTTTGCTCCTTCTGGTTCATATTTAGCAGCTGCTGCATTCCCACTCATAAAACTTAGCTCAGAATATGTGACATCTTCCATTCACATATACAGACACCTCTGCTCAAAATGTTTGTGTGAAAACTTGTGCAATTTTGCCTGCATTTGCACAAGCCAGTGTTAAGAGGTTTTGGGTTTAGGGTTTAGGGTTTCTGGGATTGGGGTTTTAGGGTTTTGAGTTTCAGGGTTTGGGGTTTTAGGGTTTTTAGGGTTTTGGGAAAACCCTTCATCATCATCATCATCATCATCCAGAAGTGACAATTGATGTGATTGGGCTTTCTGGTAACAGCCAGAGAAGAAGCTGAAACTTGGGAAAATGATGTCTTTGTCTCTACGAGTTGTTAATTCCCCCAAGTACATTTTGACAAGGCAGTTTACGGTGGTGATCACTGTAGGAGAAACACCAAGAAAAAAGATTTTGAGACTAGTGCATAAAACAGAATTTTCCAAAACTCACATATGAAGAATGCTCTGCTACTAAGAGCATGACCCACTTTCTAATTATGATAGTATTCACTATAGTATTCATGTTGAGAGATTGCTATATATGCATTACCAATAAATGTATTTCTCTGCAATTTAGGGCTAATTTTGATGATATCTCATTCAACAACAGCAGACTAAACTCCTCTCTGAAGAATTTCTGAATGCCCTTACTAAAAGACTGCTGCTGGTCCAAAGATGGAATCCAGTCCTCTGGCAGGTCCAACAATTCCCCAAAGTAAATTTTGTGCTTCAATCTCTCTAATTATCAATACAAAAAAATATTGAACATTTGCTTTGACCACAAGAGAAAATTTGATAATGGCCACAGATTGATCTGAGGTACATATGGAAAGGAGCTTCTCTCTGGAAATTCCAAAGCAATGAAGACTCAACAAACCTCTAGAAATTCTACAACTGAGCTTTGCTTATTGAACTGGTGAATGCTTGTGAACACATTCTTGTCCATGAAGGTCTATGACAATGCAGCTCGACATGCAGCTCAAGCTTAAAGAGTCTGTTGAATTGCATGGTGATTGAAGCTTTGCTTGTCGAAGGAAGTTCCCCAACTTTCAGAAACACCACAGACAATCATATTATCACAAGTAGACAGCTGAATCAGCAATGAAATACAAAGTCACTGCAGATGGATACAATCAAAATGACATATCCTTAAATCTTGTGCACTTTCACCAGGATTCATCTTTCTGTCTTTTGTCAAAGGGGTTAGGTTCTTGCTGTCCTCAAGGCATGATGCATGATGCAGGCTGCATCTGACAATCATTGAGACTCGCTCCATTTTCAAAGAAACCAACAATCACCCATTAAAATTTCTTCTACAACTAAAACCCACAAATTTTCTTCTACAATCAAAACCATTGGCAATAACACAGCACATGAAATTGTATCTATCCCTGTCATATTATATATGGGCAGATTGGGGGTGATGCATTTTGTGAATTGTATTGTAGAGAATTTTGATGCAAACTCCTGGTGCAAATCCAGTGCAAGGATCAGCAAGGATCATGAACATAATAATGCACATGCTACTCATCTCTAGAGCATCTGATCCAGGCATCACATTGAGTGTCAGATTCTTGCAGTCTACTTGTTCTGATACTGGGGGCCCGCCCTCTCTCCAACTTTCTGTTCTGGTTAAGAAAATGCCGATGAAGTGATGGCCATCAGGATTGATATCCACCCCTTCACCACCAATTTCAACACTTGATCTGGTACTGTACATTGTGAAGCCATGTTAGGTTCCATTCGCTACAATCACTACTGGGTGCTTATAGAGCTTTCCATCTGTTGAGCTATTTCAATGTCCTCAAGTGGAAATTCACAAGTAGAAAAAACATCACCCATGATTTGATTTCCATTCATCATTCTCCTATTTCCTCACATTTGCACCAGCAAGCTGCTTCAAGTTGAGCAATCAGTTACCTTAGCTTAGCAGATATGGACCTGAAGCTCATGCCTTTGTTGATTGATGCAAATAGCATCACGTGATCAAAGATCAAGACAAAGAAGGCTCACAAGAACTGTACCTGGAAATCAGTCTGTCTTTCATTGTGTTTCCTGCATGACTTGGAGCACCAGACAGAGGGTTTTTTTTTCCAGCTGCATTTTGTCCAAGTTTTGGAGGTTTTCATGCACTTTTTGCATGCAACCAACAGCTTTCCAATTATGCCAACACCATTTGCTAGCTCATAATCTTTGATCACTCACAAGAAAATGAGCATCCTTGACAAAATGGGTTCTATCAAATTTGACATCTCCTTCATGTATGGCGACAATATACATGAATTGAAAACACTACTTACTCACAAGGGTTTTTATTACTTGAATGGTGGAAGGTTTGCATTTGGATGGCACAAGGTCTCTTCAATTGACAAAAGCATCATTCGAGTGGGGAGGTGCTTTCAAATGCAAAGAAAAAAAAAACCTTAGAGTGCATTACTTGTAGGGTAAAGTAGACAGGACGACCGGATTCCCATGGCCTCCCCTAATTTGAAGGTTGTAGCCTACAGGGTGGTAACCTGAGGATGTAGGCCCAAAAATTAGGGTTTAGGGTTTAATGGATTATGGTGCAAACTTTGGCACTAAATCTGATACCCATCAGTTTTCAAGCCGGTTCTCATGTTGAAACCTGATGGGTATCAGATTTTGTGATACTTGGATAGATATTGGTCTCATTAGTTGACACTTGTGTGAGAACCTGCCATTAAGAGTCAGCTCTTTGGATACCTTTCAAAATGTTGACACGTGGGTGGGGTAAAAAAGTTTACCTGAGTCTAGTTCTCATGCTAGGGGTCTAGGCATCTAGATAGCTAGGGGTCTAAAGTCTAGAATATTAGGTACAATTTTAAGTCTAGGTTTTCTAAAAGCATCCAAAGTTAGGGTTCTTATTTTTTGGCAATATCCAATAAGGTTACAACAATTGTCTCGTGCAGGCATTGCCTCCCCAAGAATAAAGGGGGCCCAAGTGAAAGTTTGGATCTCACTTTCCTAAAGCAATCTTGCTTGTGTTTTTTTTTAGTGTTCTAAGGTTTTGTGTTTGAATCTTGAAGCTCTTATTTGGTTCTAACATTATCATGACCTTAGATTTGGGCTTCAATCAAGGCCAAGGTCAAAGCTCAAGGCATGAGAACTCAAAAAGGAAGGATTCTTGCAAGGAGAGTTTTGCAAGTGTCTCGAATCTTTGGGACAAAGGTACAAATAAAAAGCCTTGTCCAAATCTTTAGAAAGTTTTTGAAGAGTAGATAACAAATGTGGGCCACATTCTTTATTTGGAGGTTTGAAACACAAGTTATGATTTAAAGACTCCCAAGCACTAAAACTTAGGAAACATAGGTCAAATGACCTTTGATTGGAGCATGTGATAGATAGTTGAAAAGATCTCGACGAACACTATAAGATAATGGGGTCATATCTTATTTAAAAAAACCTACTTTGAAAAATTATGACACTCCAAAAATCCAAGATTCCTTATTCTACATGTCCCAATTTTGACAATTTATTTTGAGATTTTTAAAAACTTCAATCATTTCGATGTGTTCCCCATTGCCAATCCTAGAATATAATATCAGGAAGAGGGGTTGAAAGCATAGTACAAGGGGGCCAACTTGGGCACTTTGATGACAAATATCATAATATACACCTTTCAAAATGTGTTACATTTCATTTTGGGTTCACTTTTGGTGGTTTTATATTTTGATTTACAGAAAGCTAAGCTTTTTTTTAAATAAAAAAACATATTTAAGACATTAAATTCAAATAATCATGGGCAATTTATGGCATACGTAATATAATAGAATTAGTTTTTTGTTCTAAGATGCACTAGTTTTTGGTTTAAATTAATCAACCAAGAAATGTTTGAAATGATTTTTTTTAAATGGTCCATTTCTTGTCATTTTCCATATGAAAGTGATTTTTTTGTTAAAATTTTAATTTATCGCAAATTTACAATTATGGCCTTGAAAAAAACCCATTTGTGATATGATAATTATCAAACTTTTCACATGGTTCACAAACCTAGATCAATCATATGGAATCACAATGTTTAGTAAATATCACAAATTTTATCAAAATTAAAAATCATTTTGATAGTTTTTGAAATATATTTATTTTTTTAGTACACCATTACATACATTTTTTTTGCAAAATATATTTGGACATCAAATCATATGAAATAAAAGAACATAGATTTTTTTAGCATTTGACTTTTTTGTGTTTTGACCTACTATAATATGCAAAAACATTGTGAAAATATTTTTTAATAATGACATGGTTGAAGTTCAAACATGGGCACCCTTGAAAAATAATATGTTGGGACTACATTATTGATCCCCTACATTGTGTTTTCACCTTAGGGTGGTGGTTCCTCCCAAGTCCAAGTCCAATCAAGTGAGTTTAAATGACTTTAAGGCAAATCCATGACCCAATTGAGCTTCATTTGCATTAACCACCTACATTGTTTAGCTTGTGTAAGTGAAGTGATATTAAATGGTCATGCACATGCAAACTTGTCACTTTTTCTTAATCCCATCCTAAAGATCCCACACACCCATCTTGTCCAAATGTGTGGAGCAAGAAAACATGCCCCTTTTTCTTTTTCTTTTTCGTTACTATCATTTTGGGAATTAGCACAAATACCTTTGGATGAACCTAAGGGCACTTTAAGTTTCTCGCTTAAAGTGTTTGGTGAAGCTTTTGTTTCTTTTCTAAAACTTGGCTTTTGCAAGTAATATGTGTGCACGTGGTTCTTATCTCCTTTGTTCTTGCCTCTTATATATTGATTTTCCTTTCTTTCCTATTCCCTCCTCCCAACCTTCTTGCTCTTCATTTTTTTTTGAATCAATTCATCTTATCATTTTTGTTTCTTTATTACTTGCTTACTTTGAATTGCGTCCTTTGTTATTTCCCCCATTCCTTCATTGCTTATTTATTTCAAACTTGATCTTTTACTACATATTCCTTCACTACCTACCTATTTTGAACATGGTCCTTTGTTTAGGTTCTTGCTCCTTCACCACTTGCCTATTTCAAGTTTAATATTTTATTGTTGATCTTGTTCAAGGTTGTTAGAAATGATGTGATGTGCCCATCTTGTGTGAGGCATCACATCAATGTCCATCTAAATGTGTTAGTTTCATTCATTAGGTTGAACATTGACATTCGTTTTTTTAGTGACCAAAAAATTTTAATCATCAAAATCAAATAACCAATAACATTTAATCACCAAACCAAGTGACTGGAAAAAATTATTTCTACCCAAAAAAAATGAATTGTCGAATTGACAATGGTTCAATATCCACCATTGATCTATTAACCCAAAAAAATTGATCACCAACTTGAAGAATTGTAATTACTAATTGAAACAATTTTAGTCGCCACATGAATTTTTTTTCAAACACCACTTGGAAATTTTTTGATCATTGTAGGACTCTAGTGACTAAATGTTGTTTTGGTAGCTTTAGGGTTTAAGGTGACCAAACAATGAGAATATCAATCACCCCAAACATATCCCAAGCAACCTAACTTGGGTTTTTACCTATGTTGGCCTTATATTGACCTAAGTTGCCCCTATTTCAACATGACATTAAGCAACATCAACATCCAAACAAACACCCAAACTTGTGACAACCTTGTTTTTTCTCCTATACTATTACCAGTTCGAGGTTTGAACACATTAAGATGATATAAAAAAGGATACATGCAAAGTCCATATTTTGTCATTTTCATAGTGTAATCTATAAATAAGCATATTTCAAAATGATAACCTTTCTCTTAAAAAATAACAATTTAAAAGTTCAAAAAAAGTCCATGTTGAAAATCTTTATTTTATTACTAATTTTTTAAGAAAATTAATTTAAATTTTATTAATATATGATTTCCAAGGATTTTTCCAACAATTTAAGTCACATATTCCAAAATTGCATAAAAGATTTATTTCCCATGGAATCAATCCATTTTAAACTAACATTCATTATACCATTCCATCCCAAGAAAATTGCATCTATTAGTATAGGTCATGATGTGTTTATGAATCCATATCACAAATTATGGAGTGCGACTAAGATGTTAGCTTAACTTCGAAAATCAATTTTGGATTCACTAAATAACAATCATTTTTTTCTTTTACAATGTTAATTACTTGTTTCATACTATAGAAATTTGAGTCGTTGTCAACATTTTATCATAATATCAATATTAAACAAACTTAAAACTCAACATAACCCTTATGAAAACTACAATGTGACTCCAAAAAATGAACACCTTAATATGTTGTCACCTTTGAAGCTCAATCCTTTATTGACACTCATTTTCCTTTGTTGGGACTACCTATTCAAGCGGGTGTTTTTATACCTCTCCCACTTCTTTGCTACTTGCCTACTTTAAGTTCGATCCTTTGTTGTCACTCATCCACCTTCTTTACTTACTTGTTTCAAGTTCAATTTGCTTGCTTCAAATTTTGTGAAGTTCTTCAAGTACCTATTGCCACTCTTACTCCTTCAATTTCACTCCTTTTTGAGATGTTTACTTCAAGCTTGTTCCATTGCTAGTATATCCCACCCAATCCCTTCTACACAGGTTTTGGAGTTCAAAAAATTACTTACTTTTGAAGTTTTACACCTTTTAATAAATTGCTACCTTTTTCCTTTTCTTATTGGTGTGTTTCTATGTTTGTTTTCTTGTATTAATGACCAATTTGTATTCATGTTTGCTTAGTTAGTTCGATGTATGCTTGTATGTTTGTTTGTGTTGGTAATTTCTTTTTATTTGTATCTTGTTTGTCTTTTTTTTGTTATGTGTTTAATATTTTTTTTTATCTTTTATTTTATTTTGGGTTTAAACTTTAGTTTATATGTAGTTCAAGTTTATTAATATATGAATGCATGTTTGTATTTATATGTAATATTTTTGTGTGAATTTCAAATTTTTGACTATATACATATTATCATTAAATTATATTTTGCACTTGCACAATTTTTTGCAAAGTGAAGAATGTAGAAAATTTAGTGTGAATTTTTAAAACTTATTTTCAAACTTAATTGATTCTTTGTAATTTCTTGTAATAATTTGGTACTCTGATATTTTGATAATTAAAGAAACAAGAAAATTTAGTAGAATATTAAAAAAACATTCCATTTCTCTTCAAAAGTAATATGTTTTGTGAAAACTAGAAATGGAACAATCATCTAAAAATGAAAATAAAGTTAGTGGAAATGAGACATGTGATTTTCATCAATGAAATAATTATGGAAAATAGCATGCAAAAGAAAGGTACCATAATCTACAAATGACAACTAGCAAAAATCCAAGAAATGAAGAAACAATGAAAATTAATTTTCAAAAGTTACATGCTCAAAAAAAACTTTGGAAAATTTGGACTTGAAATTTTGAACCGAGATTTGAACTTGAAAAGAAAATATTACTTTGGTATCTTCTTCACACTAATATGTACCACCCAAGACTAAATTTAGTAATCCTTTAGTAAATATCCTTATCCAAACCAACAATGAAAACTCAAATAACTTTTTCTTTACATTCATTTATTCAGATGCATCAATCACATATAGAAAATTGGAACGGCTTATAATTCTTTAAAGTATTCCTTAAACCCTATGACAAATTTCCTTTTGCTCATAATGATATCCTTTATGACATCTCGAGATAGCCATAACTTGAAAAACATTTCTTGAAAATTAACCTCACAACATTACAAAAATGAACTTTCTTATACCCATTTCAATGCCCAAAAAAAAATCCTTTTGTGAACTATGACAATTGTTTCATCATTTTTGGTACACCTTAAATTGAAGGTGCCCCCTAAGGCATTATGTCTTGAAAAATAAATAAATCTTAATGAGGACATTGGCCTTCTAGTGGGAAAGAATGTTGTGACCCTAACCTTGAACTTGTAACCAAGGTCAAAGCATTGCAAGAAATGGATTTAGGAGCAAAACCAAGACATGTAACATGAATGAACATACTCACATGAAGTGGGAAACCTTTATAAATCAAGGGGACACATCCCCAAGACTCCCATAATTGACTCCTAGGATGAACTTCCATTTTAGGTGTTAAGACTTTTTTAAAGCTTGGAATGTTTAGTAAGCATGGGGGAACAAATCACCTTCAAACCAAACGATCTCTAGCTTGTTGAAAGATCTTGACAAAAGCTACAAGAATGTCCTTGTTCATGTTAAAAATAAACCCATTTTCATGGAATTATAATATTCCAAAATTTTAAGACATTATGTGTCACAATTTTGGGAGTTCATTTTGGGACTCTCAAGAAAATGACCACTTGGATCATAGATGTAATCCCTAAAACAATTCTAGAATATAATATAGGGAGGAAGGTGATGTCTCTTCTCAAGTTTGGGTTGTCTAAATCAAGTGAAAATGCATGACATGGAATCAAATGGTTTTATTTACATTAACCACACATTGTCCATCTTGTGCATGTGATTTGATTGAGAGATGCTTGTGAAAAAGTGAGTGTCAATTTGTCTTTATCCAATCTTAGAGCTCCAACATGCCCTTTTTGTCCTCGTGCAAGGAATTATGGAACTTGCCCCAAATTCTTCTTTTTTTCCATTGTTGTCATGTTGGGGAGTTATTGGACCAATACTTGAGACAAGCTTACGGTTGTGTCACAAATATTATGATTTTTTTAAAAAAAATAGGGAGTAAATTAAGTCTCAAATTGTACCCATACATTGGCTTCAAAATTTGATCCAAATTTCTTACACTAGTGCAAAGTCCCTTCTGTTTGGGTTGGGTCAATATGACCCACCCAATAACCATTTACAAAATTAGGTACTCATAAACTAATAGGTCTTTGATGTGGTGTCAATGTATACCTTGGTGAACATCTCTTTCAATATATAACATATACCTATATAACACAAGTTTGAAGAGAATATAAAACATTTGTTCAAATTTGGAAGGTATATACAAAATTTAATTAGTTAGGCATTGAAAGGAACCATGATAGAATTGATGGTTTAAAATCTTGTGGTGAAGTTAGAAGTTGTTTAAAGAAGTTGACATACTTGGATGTTGTTGGCATCACAGTGCTTGCTCATTGGAAGTTGCAAATTGGGGTGGTTGATTTGTGTCTTATAGAGGTAAACAAAAATCACCATCCAGCCTTTCATTGGGACTTTTGTTTTCAAGAGATTTACAAAATGTACTCATAGTTGAATCCTTTTCACAATTTCAAGTTTACCAACTCTATTGTTATTTTGATATTTCACTCTTTGTCAAGACCCATTATGTTATCCATTATTGATAAACTTTAGTTTTTTAATCTTTTTTTATTTTGATCAATTTTTTCTTTTGTGATTGATACAAAAGTTTCAACTAAATTAGTAAAAAATGAATCAAGTGTGTCCACAAATGCAAGTCCTCAAACAAATCACTTGGAATTTGGAATGACATTCAAATGAACCAAAGCTATTAATAAAAGTCATAATCCCTTATATAGATTGTATTTATAGTGATTTGTTAAAAACAAGTCCCATTTCTTTTACCCTTATTGATGTTGGCAAGGAGCTCATATTAAGGCTTTAAATCACATCATCTTTTCAAGTCCTTGTACTTAATTCATTTGCAAATTACTATAGTTTCAATATACATTCTAGTACATTTGTAACTTCCTTATATTCCTTGTTCTAATCCTTTTCTTTTTAATATCAACAAAAACAACAAACAAACTTTATTGCATAACATATTTGAGCACCACAAGATCTGGCTTATATACATGCGTTAATCCCAATTTCATTTGCTAAATTTGGGCTTGAAATTTTATGATTTACATTTTTAAAACAACCTCAACCCGTCAAGAACACCTAGCCATTAATTCATGAGTTATTATACACAATATATACATACAACCATATTACAATTCACAATGGGAATGGGAAAAAACCAAGCAAGGGAATGGAATCAAGTAACAAGTTTGATTTCAACCCTAGTGTTCAATAGTAATAAAGATTTAAAAAACATTGCAAGCAATAAGTCTTCCTCAACATGTACTCTTTTGAAATAAACATGTTGTTCCATTATAGGCTTAATGTTTGTTTTCACATCCATCTCTTTTGCACCGTAATCTTCATGGGAAACAAATGGGAGTTCTTTTGTTTCAGTTTTTCCAATTGAAAGTAAACTAATTAACCTAGGTGTTGTTATATTATCATAGATTAAAAACATTAAAACTAGGTGGACCAAAGTATAATATCTATCTTGATATTATTGGCAAGATATCTATTTCAATAAAATTTGGATTTAATCTTTATCCACTTGGTAGTTTACTTAATAAGAACATACATAATACACAATTTGTATATAGAAAGATTAGTGAAGACACATTTCAATCGCCTTCCAAGATGTAGATTTTGTTTTAGGATGTGAATCTTGTAAGGGATTATGTGACTTGACACTCACCAATTAAACCTTAAACGCTAATGTATAACGTGCTTAAGCTACATACTACGTATTTTATTGGCCAAAACATGTGCGAACAAATTCAAACTAAGCATTGTAATTATTACCTGACATTAAACTGTTGGTCAAAAATTGGCAATCACAAAGGGCAAATCCCACATGAATTTCATAGTTTATTTTCCCACAAAAATGACCACGAAAAATAATATAAGAACACAATAGTTCAACCATTATACTATTTTTGGCTATAATGTAAGGCTACGAGTGTTCCATGTATGGTGAGAAAAAATATATATTATTTTTTTTGGGCCCATCACCCCCCCCCCCCCTCTCAGAACTATCATAGAAAAACACACAATTAAAGGCATATGATTGCAAACAACTTTAGGTAAACTTGAGTTGGAGAGCCGTATGATGGGTAACCATCTTGCACAGTTCGAAGAACACTTTATTATATCATAAGAGTGCATAGGAAAACTACGGCTTTGTAATGGAATTTTCAACTCTATGTATTCAATATAACTCACGTATTCGTGTACAAAGCAATGTAAACGAAATAATTCCAATTTGTTGGATAGTCAATATATTTCCATTATCCAGCTGGTGGGAGGGAGAAATGTGGGATATGTTTGGTGTTTATTTTTCCAACCACCCCGATTTACGCTGTATATTAATAGATTACGGTTTTGAAGGTCATCCATTATGAAAAGACTTTCCTTTAAGTGGATATGTGGAAGTATGTTATGATGATTTGAAAAAACGTGTGGTTTTTAAACCTATAAAGATGACTCAAGAATTTCGTTATTTTGATTTTGCTAGTCCTTGGGAACAAATGACACGTAGTGACAAATCAAATAAAAAGTAAGCAAAAATTGCTGACAACCATCTTGAAAATATGCAATTTCGTAATATAGTAATTGCATGTTTAGCTCAATTTTACGACATGCCAAATAATTTGTTTTGCTTGTTCGAACCAAATTTAGTCTTTTCAAGCCGAAACAATAGGAGTGTTGACCTTTTGTGAAGATGTTGCATGAAGACATTGCGCTTAGGTGATGGGAATGAGAATAATGTTTTTGTTACTTTATTGGCTTGACGAAAAGGGAAAAAATGAGGAAAATAAAATTTTAAAAATGTGCCTATACCCCCAAATATTTTTGCTATGCCTCAAAAATATATATTTTTTCGTATATTTTCTCCCCTCTTTGCTTTATTGGCTCTAAGAAACTTGGTCAAATCCCCTCCCACCTCCCCATCCCAATTTATCATCTTCAATGATAAATTGGGCACAATTTGAAGGTTCAAATTATTGTGGAATTATTTGATTTATTGGTAGAAGGTTTGATTACTTTACGAACAAATTGATTGGAAATAAATTGGCTAGAGCAAAACTGTATACATTTCATAACAAAAAAATTACCAATTACTACATTAAATTGCAAATAGATGAGATCGGTTGAATGGTCTCAATTAGAAATGGAATTGCATGTGTTTATGGATTAAACAAGATTCAACTTGGGGAAATGGTTGAATTTACTAGTGGTGTGAAAGGACTGGCTTTAAATTTAAAAAATGAGAATGTAGGAATTGTTATATTTGGTAGTGATACCACCATCAAAGAAGGAGAAATTGTCAAATGCATTAGATCTATTGTGAATGTTCCTAAAAAGAAAAGCCTTGCTAGGTTGTGTGGTTGATGTGTTAGGAGTACCTATTGATGGAAAAGGTGTTTTCAACGTTGCAAAATGAAGATGTGTAGAAGTTAAAGCCCCTAGGATTATTGCATGTAACTCTGTGCACGAACCCATGTAAACAAGATTGAAAGGAGTAGATAGTTTGGTTCCCATAGGTCATGGTCAACGAGAACTTATAATAGGAGACAAACAAATTAAAAAGATTACTATAACTATTGATACCATATTAAACCAAAAGCAAATCAACGCACATGGCACCTCAGATAATGAAAAATTATATTGTGTGTATGTAACAAACAAACAAAAACATTCAACTGTGGCATTAAAAAATGAGTGCTTTAAAATATTGCATTATTGTAGCAACCATTGCTTCAAATCCTACTTTTCTATAATTCTTGGCACCATATTCAAGTTGTGCTATGGGAAAATATTTTTGAAACAATGGAATGCACACATTAATTATTTATGATGACCTAAGTAAACAATCAGTGGCATATTGTCAAATGTCAGTATTGTTATGTTGACCATTAGGTTGTGAGGCATTCCCAGGAGATGTGTTCTATTTACATTCTCCTTTATTAGAAAGAGCCATTAAAATGTTAGACTAAACTAGTGCAGGTAGCTTGACTACATTACTCGCAATTGAAACACAAGCTAAAGACATGTTTGCTTATATTCTACTAATGTTTTTTCCATTACAAATGGACAAATATTTTTGGAGACAAAAATTTTTTATCATGGAATTCGACCTACTATTAATGTAAGATTATCTGTAAGTCATGTGAATGAAGTAAAATCTAGATGGGATCGCTGGAGTTGGAAAGCTCTGTGTAGGATCCCTTAACGCATAATCTGTTTTATTCAATTAGAATTGAGTTGAAAGCAGGTGAATCAAAAACTAACTATCGAAAGTTTAGGAGAACGAACCTTGATGATGGTCACTCCACTCTTAGAGGGAAGACACTTAGGATTACACCTACGTGAATTTGGGATATGTGTTGTCTACAACATGAATACTTCTACTACACAAGAAGGGAGAAGGGAACCCTACATCGGAAAAAAACACAAACTCCATGGCAACGAACATGTCAACCAAGGCCCTACAAATCGTTAAATACCTAGAGGGAACTTTCAACGGAAATGACAGCCTATCTATGGGGAAGGGTTGTGATTTATACGATTGGGGAAGAAAGTTATTAGCGAGTTGAGATGGATTTTATGAAATAAAAAATATATATATTACCTTTTTTGTTCTTCGTTAAGCTCAAAAAAATTATAGTCCTATAAAACGCATATGGCCTAACACCATTGATAAAAAGATTTCCACTATTATTAATTGTACAATTCGAACTATTAATCATCCATTGAAAACCCATAGTGACTCGGATGAAAAGCAACTAAGCTACTACCACCAAGGTTGGTGAGTGAACCTTGGTAACCTATCCTATAATCCCTTCCAGTCCCCTCACAACTCTACCCATATAACCACCATTGTAAGTGGGTAAGTATCATAGGTTGAGAACTTAAGTTGGGTGCTATGAAAGTAAGGACTTAGAAGTTAAGGCATGTGGTGGCTATATAAGGAAGGTAGCTACACTCGATGGTTAGTAGTTAGTACATAGCTAACGACCATGGTTAACCCAAGCACACAAATCTTTAAAAAAATGTTTCTTGTCCACACACCGACCATCCATCCATCCATCCATGTGGATATTGAAATGTTGAAGTTGCAATTAAAAGCCCATTTGAAGATATTTTGTTCATCAAAACACCCCTTGTCAATACCCAATTGTGATACATGGAAGGCTAATATTGCCCATTTCTTGCACTCAGATATTATGTGATATGGGATTGATTTTATCATGATTAAGTTTTCTCTCTCTTTCACTCGCACTCACACCCTCTCTCTCTCTTTCCCTCCCTATTTTTAGATAGCTAAAGACATGTGTGTCACCACAAGGCTTGAGGAATTTGATCTATCCTAGTGAATTTTATAGTTGTGTGTAGTGTGTACTCCCTGTAGGACACTCAAGATATAGGTAACATGTTATATTATATAAATAAGTAAATAAATATTTTTGTTTGTGGAAAATGGAGTATTTTTGGGAAATATAGTTGGAAAAGGAGGGCTGATTTTCAGGACCAACCCTAGTGTTGTGCACATTATCATGGATTTTTTTAATAAAAAATTATTTGGCCTTGCAAGGTGCCACACATAAAAGTTCCACGTGGAATATCTATTGGAAACCTTCCCATGCACACAACTTACAAGTAGCTTCATCAAATGTAGACCTTTTAACTTTTTAACTTTTATTTGCTCAACCCTTTCCCCTTTGGATTCACACTAACATTGGGTGGTTATTCGATTTTTTAATATCCTTTTATGCTGGTTTGATTTTTTTCAAATCTTTAGGATTTTTATTATAAAAAAACCTCTGGTTCTCTTCCAGGTTTTTTTTTTTTTTGGGGAAAATTTCCAGAAATAAATAAGGACTGATAGTGGTGTTTTGAAACCCTTCAAAGAATTGATGGGTTTTCATCAAAAGACAAAGAAATGATAGTTCTCAAAGCAGGTTCTTTGATCAGTTGATTGATTTTTGAGGAACCATGGTTATAAATCAGACTTAATTCTTTCATTTTTTAAAAAAATATTTTAAAAATTTAGAGCTGTGCTTATATATCAGAACCCATGTTTTGATTTTTTTTGAAAAATCAATCAATGGTCAAGTGTGAATATACCCGCACACTTACCCAGTGGTTCTTTCTTTGGGAAAAGAGAGAGCCACCAAACACGGATCAACACTTTTGAACCTAAAAGAAAATGACTGCATTTGATTGGTCGATCATAATGATTGGTCCAGGTGGTGGCATTTCCTCTAGTCTAATGTTCATTTTGTTTATTGGTTGAGATCTATCTATGAAGGAAGGTAGTTTGTTTTGTTTCGTTTGTCGCACTCAGATCTCTTCTGGAACCAGGGTGCTTCATGTTGCACTCTTGGTATCTCCAGCAAGCTCTCTCAATGAGTACGGGTGCACTGACTTGGTTCGAGACTGTTTGGAGCCACTGCGTGAAAGCTATTGATTATTGAACCATTTTCTCAATGAAAACTAAACAAGATCAAAACTGAAAACACTGTATTGAAATGGGGGGGGGGGGTGTTCTTGGTGTTATTGGAAACCACTTGGTGAGTCAGATTTTATAGAGTTTATTTCACAATTTTCAGAGCTAAGGTGTGAAAGATATTGATTTTTTAGTGAATTGTATTGCTGAAAATTCAAACAAATTGCAAAAAATATGGGTTTGGAAGGAAAAAGCAGTTCAGCCTTCAACGTGTCCACATTGCTGAATTTAGAAATTTTCAATTCTGAAAATGTGAAAAAAAAAGAGATTCTGTTCTGTTCACACTTGGGCTAATGGCACGGGCTACTACGCTAGTAGATGTTAAAATTACAAGATGATGGGCCTTCAAACTCACTTCATTCTCAAAGGACAACTAATTAAGCTCAAGCCAACCCAAACTTGTTTAGTTAGGCGTTTCGTCTTGACTTATGCAGGTGGGTGTAAATTTTCTAAGCTGACCGCTTGGGGAAGTATGTTTTTTTGGGCCTCCTTGGGATGTCCTTTAGGGGTTAAGGTCTTTTTTGCACTCCATATTATAGCACCATGCACTTGATTGTCACAAACACGTAAAGGTTGAAAGAGAAAATGGCAACCTCGACTACAAATAGAGATGTGAAATTATAGGAACTTAAATAAGGTGACCATTAATTAGAAGTCAGCTTGAAGTTTATCTTGTAAACTATCTTGACCCATCTAGGTAAATTTGAAGAATTTAAGAAAATTGGAGTGTTTTAAATTTTTAAATAGTTTGGAGTGTATTTGAACTAAGAAGCTCTTTGATGGCATTGGTAGTTCAATTTGAAGAGGTAGATAAGCATTTGCACAATTTGAAGAAAACAACTCAAAGTCAATTAGCAAATATGAAAGGGAGTCCTCCCATTGGAGGGACTTGGCTTATCACATCTTCGTTGTTCTAACTACTATGAACTTAAGCCTATTCCCTTAAGTGAAATTCTTGTCAAAATCATCGAGCATTGCAATTGTGTGGAGAAGAATGAAAGCACCCATTATCTTAAAACAATAAAGATCACATTAGTATATACTTGCTCAATGAAATCATAATATTCTTGCAAAAAGAGAAGACCATATTAGGGCAATTGCTTGAGGTCAATAATTAAAAAAGAGGAAGGGAGAATGAAGTCTCCTACAAGAAAATGCCCAATATGACAAAAATATCTCTTGATGAGGAAGGGTTGGGGTCATATGTGAAAAATATATATCCTCAAAAGTTGTTAATATGTAAGGACAAAAAAAGACTCTCCCGAGGATGAATACCCCTAACCAAAAATGTCAACCTAAATGATAACTCACAACCTTCACAATATTTTATTTTATTTTATTTTGGGTTGTACCCAATGTGGAGAGAAGATTGCTTTTTAAGCATTCTATGAGAGAGTGTAGCCTAAAGGTTTTCCTATCCAAAAAGAAAGAAAAGAAGACTTTTACATTAAATGTTAGATGTCCTTTGGAAGGAGGAAGGAGTGAGCAAGGAAGCAAAACATAGAAATTTTAAATGTTGAATTATTATTAAAAATGCCTTTTTGGCAAAAGTTAGGTGAAAGATCATGTCTAAACTCATTTCATATTACATTTTCATTTTCCCAATTGTCCATTACCAACCAAGGTCCTAGCCATATGTAACTTCATTCCTTCAATAGCAAATATGGTGGAAACAAGTCTACACAATTTGTGATGTGCACAATAGTTAAGCTCTCTACAAGTCACATAAATATCAATTATTTCCAAACCTATGTTTTCACCTTTTGGCCACAAGGAAATTTTTGCCGTGTTTTGTAGACTTTGTTTTTTCCATGCAAATAAGAAATCACAAAAGAGACTTTTGTCATAAAGCCCGTTGTCGGAAGTGCACAAACAATACTTTTCTACCTTTGTAGACCAATCCACGAATGCCACATTATTTGGAGGAAAATCATGCACCTTCACAAGAAGTTTTCATAAAGCTTTTCATTTTGTTTGAAACACAAACTAAGATGTTGAGAAGACACACCTTTTGCCAAAGTCAGACTACCAAAGAGAGAGAGAGAGAGGTGGCTTGGAGGTGACTTGAAAAATGTATCACTTCTAATAAGCCACCTAAAGGAAGGAAGTTATCAATTAGTGCCAAGAGGTGACTTGAAGAATGTACCATTGGTTTGATAAGCCACCTAAGGAAGTTATTTTTTTACCATGGTACGTTTTCAACTTCAACACTCGGGTGTGTCGAGTCGAGTACTTATTTTATTTTGAAGTACTTATTTTATTTTTCAAAATTCATTTTGTAAATGAAAAAAATAAATTTATGAGAAATTTCAGCAACAAACAAATATAGGCAACTTCTTCGGATATGAGGATTTTTGAAAGATGATATTTTGTCATGTGTTGAAACTTGAGATTAGTTAGGTAAAGTTATAATAAAATCTTGAAGGATTTTGGTTTCTTTTCCAGGATTTTTTGAAGATTATTATTTTTTTGCATGCTGAAAATATTTGAGTTTTCATCATTCTTCTTTTGCCTTAAGATACACTTTTTAATGTAAATGACAAGGCCAAAATGTGACATACGGTATACCCCTTGTTGCATAAAACAAGGTTCTAGATGGATTTGGGGGGGGAG
>Ga0116227_10009000_pt1 | contig 18390 bp, 14 predicted proteins | sample S1TSphgellanicum_FD_89693 | JGI IMG/M metagenome (GOLD analysis project Ga0116227, IMG submission 89693) | Host-associated microbial communities from peat moss isolated from Minnesota, USA - S1T2_Fb - Sphagnum magellanicum MG | ecosystem: Host-associated > Plants > Peat moss > Unclassified... | reverse complement strand
TGTAGAAATTGTTTTCATTTGAATCAAGATTTTCATTTATGGTGTTGACTAAGCTTTGCATGTTGAAATGCAGGCATCTGAGGGTGAGAGTGAGAGCTCCGAGGGCAGCAGTGATGAGGAGGAAAAAGATGAGGAGGAGAGCAGGTAGCACTGCTCCCAGTGTGCTACCACTAGCAGTGGACCCAGTTCATTTGCTAGTCGAAATGAAGGTTTTGCAGGGGGCAAATATAAAGAGAATAGGGAAGAGGAGGAGGAGGAGGAGGAGGGGCAGGGGGACGATGAAAAGAGGGAGGAGGATGAGCAGCCTCCCCCTCCACCAAAGAACACTAGGAAGAAAGATTCAAAGAAGAAATCCAAGAGGGGAAGGAAGTCTAGATAGACAGCTAGTGTGTTAGATACCCAAGGGTTGCAAACCTTTTTACATTGTAAATTTTGAAATTTTGATATAGATTTTTTTTTTTGCGGCCCAAAGTGACCCAAATAAACCTTGCTTCCAAAATAAGAATACAATGCCATGCTCTTGCGATACACAACGCATCTCAAAACAATTTGCGAAACATAATTCTTTGCAACACTGCAAAAGCCAAAACACCAATAATACCATGTCACAGACATCGCTACACTCTTGGGGGTAAAATCATTCCAGAACACATTTGCGAAATCTATGATTTCGCAAACTTTTAGCGGCATTATGAGAATCCCAAAAAATTTGCATGAGATCTTAAAAGCCTATCGGTTTCCGATATAAAATCTAACGCAAACGTGTTGGGATTCTCAAAATGCCGCTAAGGGTTTGCAATAGACCTTATTTCGGAAACCGATAGACTTTTGAGTTGATTCGCTAAGTCTTTGCGGCGATGGGTTTGTTGCAAATAGTTTCCGATGTAATGTTAATCACAAACGGTATATAGAAGCAGTTATAATTGTAAAGGTTTTGCGATTGTATCAAGTTCGGGAGTTGTGAAGGATTTGCGATTGTACGGGTCCAAATGTTATGGTATCGCAAAGGCTTAACAGTTTGCAAGGAGTTATGGTTCGCAAATGCGGGTTTTCGGAAACTTTCTTTGTTGTTTGTGATGATATGTGGATCGCAAAATAGCCCCATGTTGTTGTAGTGGATGTTTTTGAAAAGAAAAATGCAAACACATTACTTTAACATTGGCCATATGATTGTGCGATTGATTTGGAAGAAGGAGCACAACCCTTGTTTGGACGCATCTATAACTTGTTGTAAGACGAATTATCGGTGTTTCAAAAATATATTGACGAAAATCTTAACAACGGGTTCATTCGACACTTCAAGTCTCTAGTTGGTGCTCCAATCCTATTTGTCAAGAAAATAGATGGATCCCTACACATGCGTGTTGATTACCATGGACTAAATTGATTCACCATCAAGAACTAATACCTTTTGCCCTTGATCTCAAGATTGTTGAACCAACTTAGTCATGTCAAAGTGTACACCAAGATTGACCTACATGAAGCATACAACTTGGTGCACATTTGAAAAGGTGATGATTGAAAAACAATGTTAAAAAATCATTACGACCATTTTGAATATGTTGTGATGCCCTTTGGCCTTGCCAATGCACCTATTGTCTTTCAACATATGATGAAAGATGTCTTCCATGTGTATTTGGATAATTTTGTGGTTTGTTACATTGATGACATCTTCATTTTCTTGAAGAACATGGAAGACCATGAGCGCCATTTATGTCTTGTTTTGGAAAAGCTTTAAGAAGTTGGTCTTTATACCGAATTAGAGAAATGTAGATTCCATCAATATGAGGTGGAATTCTTGGGTTGTATTAATTCTGGAGATGGCGTGCACATGGACCCTTGTAAAGTTCAAACCGTCATAAATTGGGCTACCGCCATTTCTATTTAGGATGTTAAATGTTTTCTTGGGTTTGTCAATTTCTATCGGTGATTCATTGCATATTATTCCATGATAGTGACCCCTCTTATTTGTCTAATTTGGAAGGATCAACCTTTTCCCAGGAAGCTAAAGCTGAAAATGCCTTTTAAATTTTTAAGGCCTCTTTCACGATTGCCCCATTTTTTATTCATGCAAACCTTTCCAAACCTTTTGTTTTGGAAATAGATGCCTTTGACTTTGCATTAAGTGTTATACTTTCACAACTTAGAAAAGATGATTTTTTTCATCCAGTTGGTTTCCATTCTTGTAAATTTTCTCCTATCGAGATTAACTACAAGATTCATGACAAAGAACTTTTGGCCATCGTGGATGGTTTTGAAGAATGGCGTCATCTATTTGAAGGAGCTTAACATGAAATCATAGTATACTTTAATAATAAGAATTTCCAATATTTCATGATGGTTCATGTGTTGAATTGATATCAAGCTCAATGGGCATTATTTTTGTTTTGATTTTGGTTTGTGACTACTTACCATCCAAGGTGACAACAAGGGAAACCAGATGCATTATCCTGTCATTCATATTTTGCACCTAAGGAAGGGGTTGTTGTTTACGATCAACAATGTGACACCATTTTCAAACCTGAAAACTTTCGAGTTCAAGCATTTTCGGTAACTCTTGAAGATAAGACCTTCCTTCAGCACATTTGTAAAGATTGAATCAATGATTATCTTGCCACTATTGTCAAAAGTCATTGAAAAAGCCCTTTAAACAACTTTGACAAATTCGAATTACACAATGGTCTATTGTATCATGATGAATTGTTATATGTATCAATAGGCCCTGCGTGACTTCAAATTCCCTAAACCAAACACGACACATTGGTTGTTGGCCATTTTGGATTCAATAAGACCATGGAATTAATGTCTTGTGATTATTGGTGGTCACAGCTTTGGAAATTTGTAAAGGAATTTGTGAGTTTGAACAAAAAATCCTTGTCATTGCCCTCATGGACTTTTTCAGCCATTACCAATCCTTGTTTCACCATGGTCTTCAATTTCCATGGATTTCATCATGGATTTTCCACAATTTAACTCATTTGATTCCATTTTGGTGGTGGTGAATTGTCTCACGAAGATGGTTCATTTTATTCCCTACAACAAATCAATGACTGACGAAAAGATAGTTAAGTTATTCCTTGATCATATTTTTCGCTATCATGGACTTCCTGAATACATTGTTTTTAATCGTGGACCTTAGTTTGCATCCAAGTTTTGGAAGTGATTCTTCAAGTTATTATGTGTGAAGGTGAAATTATTATCAGTTTTCCATCCCTAAATAGATGGACAAATGGAACATGTCAATCAAATCTTGGAGTAATATCTATGATGTACAACTAATTATCACCAAGATAATTGGTCAGATTTTTGGTCTATGGTAAAAAAAATTTATAACAACACGATGCATTTAGCAATGCAACAAACACCATTTTTTGCAAATCATGGCTTACATCCTAGGTTTGACATCTAAGGTGTAAACAATGTCATGATCATGTACCTAAAGATCATATTGTGTGGTTAGCAAACATTCAAGCATAACTTGTATCCAACTTTGAAAAAACTCAAAAGCGATTGAAAGAAAATGATTACAAACATCGTAAAGACCAACCAAAATTCAAGGTCAGAGATCAAGTTTGGTTTCAAAAACAAAACATCAAGATAATTCAACCATAAAAAAAATTGGACTACCAAATACTTGGCCTGTTCACCATCGTGAAACAAATAAACATAATGGCATTCCAATTCAAGCTTCCAAATTCCATGAATATTCACCCTATGTTTCATGTTTCATTGTTGGAGCCTTACCATGCTTTTACCATTCTAAGGAGAACACATGAGCCACCTCCAGTAATTGTAGTTAATGGTGAACAAAATACGAGGTTGAAAAAAAATTTAATTCAATGATATCACATCGTTAGTTACAATATTTAGTTCATTGGCAAGGTTATGACATTAGTGAACATACATGGGAATTAATAAAAAAATTATCAAATGCCATGGAAAAAATGAAGGACTTTCACATGCGATATTCAAACAAGCCCAAGGCCGCTACTTGTGGGATTCGTTGTTAGAAGGGGAGGTGATATCATGAACACCACCATCACCTGTCGCTTACATTATCGCTTGCATCATTGCTTACACCAACATAGTCACTTGCATCATCGTTTATATCATCATTAATTTTCAGTTAACTTTCAATTGACTATTAGTTAGAAAATTCTCAAGAAGCTTTTTCGATTGGTGCAAACCTTTATGGAAGTTTCCTTGAATTATGTCCCTAATGGGGTTTTAATAGGGGTAGCACCTCCCATTCCTTTTAGTATGTTCAACACCAGTTTTGGGTATGTTTTCTCGTCATAACTTTTGTTTTCATACATTATCAAAATAAAATTATGTTTGAATCATCTTTTATCATATACCATGTTCTTGCCTTGCATCTTTGTGTTTCCATTCTTGGATTAGACATAGGCTTGCATTTCTTGTGATTTGTTTTCCTTGCTCTGTCATTGGCTTAGTCTTTGTTCTTGTAGTTTTTTGTGTTCGTGACATCGCATCTGTTAAACCACGTTACCTTGTAACTAAAACTAAAAAAAAAATCATATTCAACTATTATGCAATTATCTTTTGGGTATTACAATTATTGTGTAAATATCCCCCTAAATAAATAAATTGTCATGTTAGAAAATTAATTAGTTGTATTATAGTTGTAAATGAGTTGAAAATGGGTCTTCTATATAGTAATTTATAAATATCGTATATACATATGTAATCAACCATATTCGATTTTTTCAAAAGTTGCATTGTAGTTATGTGTAACAATTATTTTAGAATTATTGTAAATGTGCCATTAAAACAACAACTATGTTGCAATTAATGTACAATGTACATACAAGCAATCATGCCACATGTTCACATTTCCACCACCCAATATGGGATACATTTGCAACTAGTTTTCAATTATGACTCCCAGTGACACAATTAATAAAGCCACTAGTGTGCCACTACTAAAGTACTATTGTTCAACCTTGTTATGACTATAATACAACTACTTATAACTTAATAAGGATACATATTGATCAGTTATTTATATCTTCATCATATGTGTTTCATTTTGAATGATTTAAAATGTTATGGGAATGTTACCTCAAGCTTTAGAAATCATCTTTGAAGTGTAAATGAAAAGGAGTAATGAAAAAATAACAAGAAGAATAATAAGTTTTCCAAAACATGTATATATATATATATATATATATATATATATATATATATCTCTTTGGACCCCTCCTATTTTCAACTTCATGACTTTTTTATTTCTTATTCATTCTAAACAATTTAAAGTGCCGTAGGAACACCACTTAAAATTTTACAAATTATTTTGGAACTATGATAGCAACATAGCAACATACAATTTTTTTTTTGGGTTTTAGGGACTAGCCTTTGTAGCATTTGATGGTTTGTTTTTTTGAATTCTTGACCCCTTCTATTTTGGGGTGCCATAATTTTTTCAATTCTATCTTGTTTTTGACAATTTGTAGTGCGTTAAATGCACCAATAAGGGGTGTACAAGTTTTTTTTGGACACCAAATACAATAGAGCCCTCCCCTTGTATATGGCCTACCTTGAGCGCTTAAATGTTCAGTCACTAATTAATAAATACTTTATAGTTGCAACTCAATTGCAACTCAATTTGTAATTAAAGAAAAATTAAAATATTTAACCCATATGTTTTGTCTCCAAGTCCCAAGTTATAAATTATATAAAGAAGGTTTGTTTTTTTATGTTTTCACATATAAATACATGTGCCATTTTGGGATGAACTGAAAAAAAACTTAACCCTAAAAGCAAAACATAAAATAAAAAAGAAAATTTCATGGTTATTTTTTAGTTCATTTGGTCTTGTGTTTTTTTTTACCTACTTTAGGTAAATAAGTAGGCCTTTTTTTTCTACCTATCTATGTAGGTAGGTAAGTAGGTAGGTCCTAGGTAAATACATAGGTGTGTAAGTCTTGAGACTTACCAACCTACCTACCTATGGTTATGTACAACCTACCTAACTACTAAATATATATTTAATTTTGATTATGCCATGTGTTATAATCTTGAACCATCATTAATAATCGTAATGGATGATGGAGATCAATATTTCAAAAAGAAAATAATTGTTACATTAAAAAATTTCATAGTGGTATATGTTGAATTTTAATAAATGGATGACAATTAATGATGCTAGCATGATATCATGGGTGGAATTATAATGGAGTTGCATAATAATTGAAAATAAATTGTTTTGATAGAATTGCAATGAATTATATTGTATATATGGTGAATGACAACTTGTAACTCATGCAACCTATTTGTTAACATTCACAACGTATAAATATAATTAATTGCAAGTGTCATACACAACTCAAAAATTGAATTGCAAGGCTAGTTGCAAAACACCCATTTTTCTCATAATGTTTTCATTGTCAAGTCACAAACAACACATAAGCAATTATCTTTTTATAAATTGGCAAATATATGGGCAATCATTACATTGTACGTGGTCATAAACTCCCTTTTTATTTTAGTGTTTCAAAATCATTTCAAAATGTTTTTCATATATTAATTCCATGTGGCAAAATAAAATATCATTGATGACCTATTTCAATCACAAAAGATGTCACATAATCCATGTCAAAATTGTATTAATATTAATGCTGACCTAAGTCAATCGTATGTAACATGTTGTATTCCACGTCAAAAGTTGATGATTGTTTTGAATCCTTCAAATAAAACCATATAGTCCATCTAAGCACATGAGTTTTCATGTGTAGTTGAGGATGTTTGATGTGGCTAAAATGTTATTTGAAGTTAATCACATTAAACACACTTACTTTTTAATTTAGTGAAAAGAAACATGGTTTGTTGCTATGGAATGACTATGGTTAACTATATAATCATTGTAGTCACATTGTTTGGGGCATAAAAATCTTGTTTTTGTAGTAGTGCTAGTTGTTGATGAAAGCAATCCTAAAAACATTGTTTTTTTGTTTCCTTGAACTTATATTCATAACGTATTTCCTTAGTTGTAGGTGAATTTTGCTGCCTTATTTCAAATTTAGTTACATGATTTGGTTGAATATTTTCATAAAGGAGTGCCCCACATTCTACATCATGAAAAATATTGTTTATAACAAAGAAGATGATGTATGCATTGCTTCTTCCATCATTGTTTTTGTGTTATTAGTTTCATTGCAAAAAAAAAAAAAAACTAAAAAGGTCTTCAATTTTTATATGAAACACAATAGACATGTGATTATTTGTAAGGTTGGTGTTGTTTCATTTTCTTTTGTTTTTTTAATCATACAATCATGTTCAATATCATACTCCCTAATTGGATTCAACTACAAACTATCAAATAATTAATTAAATTCTAAATTTTAACTTTGGCATTTGGTTTTTTAATTTCCAAAATTTTGGTAGGTAATGGTTATAAAAAATAATAAACAGAATGATAGTCCAGTGTGTCTAGATTGTCCCAGTCTAAAATTCTAGAATTTTAAAGTTTGTGATTCAAACTTAACAATTAAAAATATTTCCACTATTATTAACTATATAGTTCGAACCGTATATTTTATGGCAATCTATTTTGTTGCAAGGTGTAGTTTTAATCGCCATCCATCATCGCACCCATAGCAAGGTTATGTTATCTATTGGAATAATGATGATCATTATGATGGTTTAATGTTGATATAGTGAAGTGTTTTGAAAAGATTTTTCACAAATTTCTTTAAAATAAAACTCTAATTTGTGTTTCAGAGATGCTAAAGTAATGGTGAAAATTAGGCCGAAAAAAGGGGGGGGGGGCTAAAAAGAAACCTAAAGCCTTAACCTTCAATGAAAAGGTTTAGATGAGAGAAAAAAAAAAAATTTGTTGCGAAAAAAATAGTTATACATAATTAAATCGAGTCTTTTTGGTGCGCGTGGAAATTAGATTATCTTAAAAAGGATGCAAAAGCAAAAAAAATCTATATATTTTTTGAAAAAACTATTTTTCTTTTCGTTGCTTAGCATACGAAGACTTCGCCCAACTTAGTAATGGCCGTAGGTGCTTCTGTGTTGCTCATAAGTAAATGGCGCAAAGAGAAGATAAATAAAACTCAAAGAACATAAAAAATTTACGAGAAAAAAAAATAGTTTTGTTTTCTGTCTCTTTGCCCTTTATTTTGGTTTTGTCATTTTTTGTTACTTTTCTCATTTCTTATTATTAATAAAGATCATGAGAAGTATAACAATGAAGGGTTGCAGGGCATAGCAACGGCCAAAGGCTCTGTTTCCATGGCAAATAAAACATGAGAAATGGGATTTTTAAAAAAAATGCAACTTTAAAAGAACAAAGTAAATGAAAAATGCCTGTAATAAATCAATTGATTTCCCATGGTAGAGAGTCAAAATGGCGCACACAACCTAATCGAACTTTCACTCAATGTCCTTAAAAGCAGGGAGTATGCTTGCATATTTCAACAAGAACACCAAAAAAACCTAATTCGGCTTTACGCAAGATAGCCAAATTGTGTTGAATTAATCGAAATGAGAGAATTGCTTACATTCCTAGCGAAGGCCATAATTTGCAAGAGCATTATGTGGTTATGGTTAGAGGAGGTAGAGTTAAAGATTTGCCAGCTGTGAAATACCATTGTATTCAAGGAGTCAAAGATTTGTAGGGAATACAGGGTCGACGTCAAAGCAGATCTAGATATGATACAAAAAAACCCAAAGATTCTATATGAATTTATTTGTCAAATTATCGAATTTCAGCTTTGTTTTTGGTTTATCCCTCGATTGTTTTCATCAATCAAGACTTTCAGAAGAGGCGAGAACAAAAAAAAATGAAAATTAAGTTTTTGGCCATTTAACGAAAAAAATCTATTCCTTTTTCCAAAAAGCTTTTATGTGCTTTGCTTATTTCATCATAGATATTTATGCCATGCCCTGGAAAGGCATGTGCCATCAAGACCTAGAGGTAATAAGGCAGTAAGCACATACAATTGCTCAGAAAATTTAGGCTATATCTCGGACTTAAATGGTAAACACAAACAATTAATAAAAAAATTGGTCCATATTTGCATGATTAATGGTAAAAAAACAAGTTCTCATGCTATTGTTTATAAAACTCTTCATTGTCTAACTCATCATGGCGATATATTAAAACTTTTGGTTAACACCATAGAAAAACAAGGGGTATCAGAATGTGGCTTAATTGCCATTTTCATTAAAAAGTATCTTAAGGCAAAAGAGAATTATGAAAATTCAAATATTTCACCATACAAAAATATAATCTTTAACAAAATCATTTAAGAGAAACCAAAATCCTTCAAGAGATCATAAACTCTATAACTAATCTCATGTTTCAACACAAGCCAAAATATCATCTTTCAAAAATCCTCATAAAAATAGACCTACTACATGGGGACCAAAATCCCTTAAGCTACTATACTCTATAATGAATCTAAACACAATAGCCTTGCCTTGGTAGGCAAGGCCAACAAAACCTACACACATGAAACAAACAAAAAAATTAAAAAAAATGAAAACAACTTGAACAAAGGTTCTTAACAAGTCTCAATTCCAGTTCCAATTCCGGTTCTAAAAATCGGATCCGGTTCCGTCTCGGTTTCCATTAACCGGGAAAAGGAACCGGAGGTACCCGCCGAACAACTGGTCCAAACGGCATCTAGAAGAGTTAACTTTAACTTAACCAGGGTTCGACTTGGGGTTTCCCTTCCGTCCCTATCGTCTCTCTTCTCTCGGTCGTCGTCGTCTCTCTCCCTTCGTCTGCGGAGAGCTCCAAAACTAGCGCGCGTTCGCGGTAGAATTTCGCTTTCTCTTGTACCGCAATGGCGAAGCTATTCCGTTGCACTTTGTAGCCCACAACAAGACGAACAAGAAGATTCTACAGACGGGGATTTTGGTGGTGTGTTTCCAACTATTATCGTCGCCAAAGGGGGCGCGGGGGCGGGCAGCAACCCCGGAGCTGCTGCTGGAACACCAGCTCAAGATGCCAGGCAGCATTCGAGTCTCAGGTACATCAATCACATACTTTCTTCACTCGATTTTCTCTGATTTTCTTTGAAAGCATCAAGGCATTATTATCAGCCCTGGCGAGGGACTTTGTCGAGCATCTGTCATTTGGTTTTCTGCCAGGGAAGGCTCGGATCACCAGTGGTTTGCATCATTGCTAGATGTTGCTTTCTGGTAGCACATCTAGCTAGAACTGGCTGTTTCACATCCGAGGACACGCATTCTCGTGTCATGGATGGTCAGTTTATGTCCAATAGTGTTACTGAAGAAGAGGCACAAGCGGTGTGGCATCATCAGTGGAGAGAGATTCTTCTGTTCGCGAGAGATATACATGTGGCCTGACATTTTGTGTGCATTTCTTTCCGAGGACCTCTTCGACAAAAACTCTTTGAGATTTTGTCTGACTCTTTTCTACGATGACAGTTTCGTTTTGAAAAGCTTCTTCTTCTTTCAACGTCTAAGATAATATCTTGCTGATGATTTTTCCAAGAAGGAAACCCTAATGCAATTCATGTTCCAGACCACTACACATGTGGCAAGCAACCTAGGAGTTGTTTCCTGGTTTCCATTTGTTAGGAAGTGTCTCCTCCACCTCTGTCTGTATGAGGAAGAGATGATAGCTTAAATAGACAATGAGTTAATAGCTCAGTTCTGCCTTTGTTGCATAGTGTCATTCTTTTTCTTCTTCTTGCTACTAGGATCCATCAGATTTTCTGTCAACAAGGAGTTCATTGGAAGAGAATCACTGTGGTAAAGTTCCATCAGGGTGCTTCTTGTCTCTGTAGTAGCCTTGTGTTCTGTTCACATGCCAATTGCTTTGACAATCTTCTGGAGCAGGTCCAGTAACATGCATAACAATGACTAAGGTGTGGTATGTATGCTTGTATGCAGTTTTGGAGGCTGTTGATTTGCCTGCAGCAGCTACAGGTCTGTTGCCTTGTCTATCCCTAGTCTTCTATTATGCTGCAAGCATTTCCTCAGTCACCTTGTCGACCTCTAGTCTTCTCATATCCTCCATGTCTTTCCTGAGGCCACGTCTGCTGTCTGTTGTTGCATGATTTGCCTATATCATCTGGGTTTTTGCTTGAGCATTGCTAACTTGAAGAGGGTGGGTGCAAATTGGTCAACAGGCAAGTATGTAATTATCAGAGGTATGTAGCACCTTCTCTTCAATTCTCTATGGGATCAGCATTTTCTTTGGAGTACCTATTCATGCTTTATTGTCACCAAGAAACTGAATCTTGTATCCTGGTTACAGTGTCTTCTGAAAGAGACTGACCAACCCATCAACATAGAGCAAAAAGGTTTCTAGCAAAAGGTGTTTTCTGTGCTTGCAGTTGCTCTTGGAAGATTGGAGTTCAAGACACAGCCTGGGGATCTGGAAGCTGGAAAGACAGCACCATGGAACTCCAACTTCAATTTGTAAACTCCCGATTCCTAAACCTTAAGAAACAAATGTCTGAGTCATTTTTACAGTTGTCTATGGACCAGCAAGGTTTCACTGCAATGAGCCTTCCTGCTAAATCTTTATCCTTTCAATTGAATTATGTATTTTGGCTTTTGCATCTCTTATTTCATGCTTTCATCCTGGACATGATGTTTTCACAATGGGACTCCTGTTTTGTAGCCCTGTGACAAATCTACGGGATAAGCTTGTGGTGGCAGTTTGCAATGTTGATGATGAAGCTGTGACCCAAATTGGTGAGTCTGTATGCTTGCTGAGTTGTTGAACTACCCTACTCTATGTAGCATATAGTTTGCAAACCAAATGTAAGATTTTATGTTGTTTATGTCATGCTCGCTTTTGCTCTGCTATGGCCCTTCTTGTGGGCTCAGCGCACTCACATTGTATTCAAAGCAGAATGAGACAAATCATGCACTTTTGTTGCTGCAGATATTGAGATCCCATCAATTGTGGAGAGAGGCTATCGAGATGAGTTTATGGACTTCAAGGGTGGAGGACGCATCCATTTAATACTGAGCTTTGCACTGACTGATGAAGAGCGCAGGAAGATTCAAATTATGGTATGCCAATTGTTCAGATGTGTAGGATGCTGTCTGTTGAGCTAAATTTGGAGTGTTGAGTTCTAATTATGCGCTGTAATGTTTATGATTCCTTGATCCTAAAGTCAATTTCTACTTTTTGATCTCAGCTCAATCTGATCACTCCGTGCTTCTGTTCTCCAATCACAGAGAGCAGCTGCCTTAAAGCGAAGGGAGCAAGAGAAATTGAAGAAAACAGTTGTGTTTCAAGCAGTGCAGCCAAGACCTTCTATTGATGACTATGCTGCTACTGCTGTCCCCCGTGCAACCATAACTGAACTTGATGAGCCAACAAAAGATGAACAAGAAAATGGAAGTGAACAAAACATACAAGCACCATTAGGTTTGGGGCCCACGTCAAAGCCCCTGAATCCTGGGTTTGGTTTTGATTATGCCAAAGCATTTGGTGTCAGACCAATTAATATCAAGAGAAAGCCCAGTGAACCAATGAATGTGGGGGTAGCAACTGGTGTGAGAAAGATGGTAAAACAGGATAGTAAGGTAAAGGTCTCAAAAGAATCAGCTGCTCAGGATATGGATACCCTGAATTTGTTACGAAGAAGTTCTGACAATCTCCCAAGATCCAGTTTGTCAAGCTTGTGCACAGACTCCAAGGATGTAAGTCTTGCAACACCAGCAATGGACAGTTCTGCTATCACAAAAAGTGAAGCAAGCCAGGATGGTACCAGTCAGTGTGATAATCTCTTGTCAACATCCATGAGGCCGACACCACCCTCAGCATCAACACCATCTCAGCAGGGGCTGTCTACCAGCGCCTTGCCAGAATCAATGCAAGGCCAATATGCTGAGAAAATGACACAAGGCGATTTCCAAGCCCAAACCATTGCGAGCACCATCTTGCATCAGGTATGCCCTTGAAGGCACCTCAAGTACCCTAGTAGGTATCAGGATTTTTTGATTATGATGGTAAGAATCTTTTGCTGAATGTGTATTTCTTCTTCTCCAGGATCCTGAGCAAAAGTCAGGAACTACTGCAAGGTTTCAAGAAGAAGTGTGGCAGGTTGAGAATCAGAGAATCAATGATATGCTGGAGGCTGAGGCTGCTGCTATGGCTGTAGGTATTAACAATCAATTATTCATGGAGGATGAGCAAAGGGAGAAGAGGAGAATTAACAAGGCTCACAGACCAGCAGCCCTTAAAGAGCAAATGCAATGTAATGATCTTCAGCCCCAAAAAGAACAAGGCCCTCCAGGGCCAGTGGTAGGTGCTAAAATGGAGCAGTTGGAAGTTATTTCACAAGAGAGTAGCTGTGTGTTGAGGATGGTGAAGGTGCATTTGGAAATGGGGAATTTGGAGAGTAGGCCTGTAGTAGTCAGGCTAGAACCTGAAGAGCATCCAGTAATGAGGAGCTCATCATTAGCAAGGCCAAGTGGACCGGTATCAATCTCCGAGTTTGAACAAATGGCTGATTGTGAGAATGCAGAACGAGCATTTTCAAACAAATTCTGGCAGGTGCTAGGTGCCATTGCAGATGAGATATTGTGCACACCTGGTAAAGTTCACCGGTCTGGTTTGTTACCTGGACCTGAAGCTAGATGGGCACACAAGAGAAGTATTAAGTCCAGATGGGCATCACCATTGGGATCTCCTGAAAAGGTATGGAGTTGAGTTTCCAATTCAACAAAGAGTCTGTACCATTGGAAATTAATTGTGGTTTTGAACATGAGGTCTTCACTAAAGCAACTGTGGATGTGGGCTTTTGCAGCCAGGATATGTGGTCACAGAAGATCCCAGTTGTCAAACTCCAGAGCCATACAGAGGTAGAATGAGGCTCTTGCAGTTGTTTCCACCCATAGCTGGACAGGAGGATGCAGCGGGTGAAGGTCAGAGCTTTCATGAGCATGAGGGCCTGGCTGGTATTGCTGCTGTCATACACAAGGTATGGTTTGTAACTTCCTACTGCACTCTGCTGCTTAATGCTGTTTGTCACAATTTGCTTTGATGGTTGGGCCCCTGAGAATATGGTTGGGCTCCATATAGTATGCATAGCTGTGGTGTGCTTGATGATAGAATAGTGGCTTCTGTGCTTTTTCTGTTTCAAGGATTTTGGGAGCTTGATTGTATCTCTCTCTTGGCCCTTCAGGTTATAGGTGGAGCTGCAGTGTTGCTGGCAGCATTATTCACAGTTGTGGCCAACTGAAGTTCTTTATTTCAGGTTTGCACCAGGCCTGTACCATATTTTTACCCTCAAATTGGTTCCCTTTTGAGCTCATGTTCTGTTTTGAAAATTTGAAAGTGTCCCAATTGCCTTATATTCTTCTGCAATGCCTTTGAACAGGGGTATTCTTAAAGAGTGGAGACAAGGATTAACCGGACAATGGTACATCTGCATTACAATGGTCATGTTGCATCATGGAAGTTCCATTGCAAGTAACTATGCATTTTAGTGTTTCTGCAAGTTCCTGGCAGTGTGGCCTTTAATGAGCTTCTCCTCCTTTTGTATGCCTGTTCAACATGGTTCAAAGCTTATTGAGCAGAAGCAAGTTTTCAGCAAGGTGTCCAGCCCCACATGAGCACACTGTCCAATGCAAACCTTAAGATGAGCGCACTGTCCAGTGCAAACCTGAAGTTGAGCGCACTGTCCAGTGCAAACCTTAAGATGACACAGTTTAATGTTGGGAAACTTGCTCGTTATCACTCACTATGCACATTGTAAATTGTCAGTGGCACAAAGGTGCTCTAGTATGTGCTTGATTCTGTACCTAAAATGGTGCTTTTGTGTATCTACAGTTATACTCCATTTAAACTTATGTGACAAGTTGGTGTGGGTCTGTTCATTATATTGCTATTCTATAAGAACCATTTCTGTCATTGGTGGGCTTGTTCTAGTAGTGAGTGGTAGCCAAGTCTTTCCCTGCATTTTGGTAAAGTTCCCACCTTTGGGCTTTGACCATCATAAGTCATGGAACCTAAACATACATAGATCACGAGGTGTTGAAGGGTAAGGGTTCTTACACTACTTGATTGGGATGGATCTCAAACCTATGAGTAGATTTAAGGTCATATATGAGGAGGTGTATAACCCCTCAACTTTAATGGGATGGATATTCATGCATATGACGTGTGCTCTAGATACATTAGCAAATTTCTTCACAAGTCTTTACTGCTGACATTCTACGGATGATATGACCATTCCTAGCAGTCAAGCACAACACAGAAAGATAACTACATGAAATTATGAGGTTATATTAATGTATGTAAATGCACCTGAAAAATGGATGCAGAACATGGGGAAAACAAATAATAAATTTTTGGGGACTATTCTGATTGCAATCTATAACACAAACTCTGAACTCTGCTATGCTAATAATTGCCAACATATACACACAGTTGTGAATCATATGAAAGCCAACTTTGTCATTTCATGAAGTTATTCTGTTTGAGAAAGTCCATGAATGTACCCTCTCTCTCTATACATAGGAAATCACATCACATGAATTTCACAAAGTCCACCTGCCATGTTTGCAAAAGTGAAAGAAATGGAAAGAAAATACTGTTTGGAAAATCCTCCTGTTCTTGCTGGGACGAATAATCATCTCCTCTAAAACAATCAAAAACTGCAGAAACTACTACCTAAAACGCAAACCACTCATGCCTGCATTGCTGCATTTCCCTGTGCTCTTTCTGCTTGGAGTTCAGCCCATGCATTTGCTCTTGCAGCCCCTTCCTTCCACCGCTTCCGGCGAGCAGCATCCCGAAGCATATTGACAGCCTTCTGCTGCTCCTTGCGTGTTTTAGCTTGCAGCTAATGTCCACATAAAACAGTAAAACAGTTGTGTTAGGGTGACCTAAGTAAGTTGCAAAGGGTGTCAGAAAGGAACAAGTACATGGAATTTCTTCAAGCTCGGCCTGAAACCACCACAACCGGAAATAGAGAATTCGAATAGACATCAAACAGTACCAAGTGTGTGCTTCAACCTTTTGAGGACTAATCTGGATCAAAGTCTGGGACAATCAGCAACCAGCATTTGCACTCTTACAAGCAGCTGGTCATACAATGACTCTGCCCTTTAAATGACATCCATAAGAATGATAATATTCAACCTACCAAATTGGAAACATATGGTGGTTAAGCATGGTGAAGCCCAAGTGGATCCTTCACTTATGCCAGAAATGTTTCTATAATGGACTCCACATGACCCCTAGAATGCAGGGATACCAAACATTTCTGGGTGCATCACAATCTCTAGGTGGATCCTTCAGTTACAGCTGGAAATGTTTCTATAGTGGACTCCACATGACCCTAGAATGTAGGCATAGCAAACTTTCGCCTGTTTCTGGGTGCATCACAATGGCCAAGTGGATCCTTCAGTTATGTCAGAAATGCTTCTGTAGCAGACTCTACATGACCCTAGAATGTAGGGATACCAGACTTTGACCTGTTTCTGGTGGGTGCATCACAATGCCTCTACCCTGAAAGGCAGAGCCAACATAATGCTTTGAAACTGCACTTGCAGTAGTACGTACCTTGCCAAACTCAGCACGCTGTGCCATACGCTTTTGGTGGTTGCGATTCTTCACACTTCCTGCATTGGGTTGTGATGGTGGCACTTGCTCACCTTCAGGCGGTACAGGTAGCCATGCATATGGATCTGCATTCAGCAGCTTTTTCCAAGGAGTTAAGCTTCTAATTCCACAATAAATCGATCCTCCAACAAACCCTAAACTCCTTGAGTTCAGGCTCAAGCATCCCTCTTATCTGCTGTCTTGCCATTTACCTTTTATTGTGAACTGTAGAGGTTAGGGTTTAGGATTTTAGGATCAGCAGAGTTCCATTCCCAGGCAATAATGAATCTACGTGCTTCCAGAGACGTAAAGCTCCCCACTACCAAGATATTTTCGAAGCTTCTTCCTAGCAGCAAAAGCATAAATCTCCATAAACACAAAGAAGAGAGGGGGGCCGTACCTACCGCCATGCCATTTCTTGGCCCTCTTGGCGAACTGCCGCACACTCGTCAACGAAGACGAAACCTCCTCCCGGTCCTTGAGAAGAAGTCCACCGCCGTGAGAACCTGAGGATGCTTCAAGACACCAAAAACGTGGAGAAAATCCCACGTCCCTCCTGCCATAAACACAAGCTACAGAAAAAGATCTGAGAAACAGGGACGATACCACATCACGCCCTGGCACAAAGGCATCCTCACTGGCTCGGCTCGGCAACCCTAGTCGCTGCATTGAGGCCAATTCCGCGACAGGAGTGACGGTGGTATGGGTTGAGAAGAGAGATAGACAGCGCTGGGACATTGCCCGCAACGCTCTAACGGTCGCCATCGCGAGGCCCCGGTCAGGCAAGCTCTTCTAGGGTTTGTTTCCGTGACGTGAAGAACTTGGAAGCGATGGCAGACGTCGTCTTGCTCGCAGTCGGCTCTGAGAAAAAAAGACCCTTCATAATACCGGGTCGCGTGCGGACGGTATGGCCTTGGAGAAGTGGAAAGAAACCCCGGGAATCTTTCAGCCACCCTAAACCCTAAACGGACATTTGGAGAAAATTACCAGTGTTGGCCGGTTACCCGGTTCGGCTGGTTTCAGTTCCCATTAGCAAAAACCGAATCGGAACTGGGTCTGAGCTCTCAAACTGGAACCAGGTCTGGTTTCTCAAACCAGAACTGGAATTGGGTTCAGAATCCAGGTCCAGCCCTGGAACCAGAACCCCAAATTTTGAAAATCTTATATATAAAGTACCTTGTCCGTCCGTCCGTCCGTCCGTCCGTGACGGAGCTCGGGTCCGGCCCGACAAAACGGGATCCCGCTCATGTCCAGCAGCGCTGCTACGCGGCGAAGATCCCGTTTTTGCCGGGCCCGGGACTCCCGGAGTGCGTTGCGTGCGTGCGCCTGTCGAGGTCTTGAAACCCAGGTCCTGAGAGCCGAATATCGAGGTCCTGAAACTCGAGGTCCTGAAACCCAGTGTCCGTTTATCGAGGTCCTGAAACTCAGGTCCTGAGAGCCAAATGCGGCAACACGGCAGCAACAGAAGAAGGGAGCCGCGTCCATCTGTCTGAGTCCTGAAACCCAGCTGTCGCGGCTCCTAATAGGACTTGCATGGCTTCTAAAATTAGGTTTTCTGGGTAGGTATCAATATATCAAGAATTTGTTGAAAAGAAGAAGAAGAGGGTATTAGGCTTCAAATTTTTAGGCTTTTTGGGGGATGGGTTTGGGGTGAAGGGTAGAGTGGGGGTTTGGGTTGTGGTTCTTTCACCTTCTTTTGTATCCCACCATCAAATATGGTTTGAGTATATATGGGAGTCTTAAGACCATCCAAGTGAAGGAAAAAAAAAAGCCAGGCACGGGCGGATTGTGTCCGACCGTCACGGGTACCCACTAGT
>Ga0116227_10008999_pt1 | contig 18390 bp, 14 predicted proteins | sample S1TSphgellanicum_FD_89693 | JGI IMG/M metagenome (GOLD analysis project Ga0116227, IMG submission 89693) | Host-associated microbial communities from peat moss isolated from Minnesota, USA - S1T2_Fb - Sphagnum magellanicum MG | ecosystem: Host-associated > Plants > Peat moss > Unclassified... | reverse complement strand
TTAAACACCTACCTATTTTGCTGGTTCTACCTGTCGGTTAAACACCTACCTATTTTGCTGGTTCTACCTGTCGGTTAAACACCTACCTATTTTGCTGGTTCTATTTTTTACGTACTAGTTAGGGAACGTGCCCTAGGGAGGGGGGCACATTCCTTAGCATAAAGGCCTGTAGGTAGGTAGATAGGTCGTAAATTGAACTAGGTAGGTAGCAAAGCTGCCGATTCTGCCATTCTAAAGAAGGCTGGAGAATCTGCTGAATTCGACCAAACACCCACCTTTACATACCAGAGAATGTGCACAATGGGCAGATTCTTTAGCATAATGGTCCACAGGAAGGTTGTAAAAGTATTATAGGCAGGGTAGGTACAAAAGTGGCCATTTCTGCCATCAAAGGGTCTCTTTCTGTTCAGCTATTCTGATCACATTTACACACAGAGTGTGTTGTTATCTCACAACAACCTAATGGAAAGCCATTGACTTAGGGGCCTTGTTTCTTGCTGCACGAGCAGTCACTTTCCATTGGAAAGCTGCAACTTTGGTGAAAGTTATGTAATTAAATAATCTTAGAATCTCTGGGAACATATGTTCTCATGAAAAATTACAAATGTCATCACACATTTCTTCTTAGCATAAAGGTCCTTAGGTGGGTTGTAAATTCAAGTAGGTAGGTAGGAAAGTGGTCGATTCTACCATCTAAGAAGGCTAGAGAACTTGCTGAAATCAACCAAATATTGACCTTTACATACTAGAGAATGTGCCTGACTTTTGTGCATATTCCTTGACATAACGGTTCACATGTAGGTCGTAAAGTAATATAGGTAGGTACAAAGCCAACCAATTCTGCCATCTAAGGGTCTCTTTCCATTAGGCTACTGTGATGATCACAGTCACACATAGTGTGTTATGATGACAACAACCTAATGGAAAGCCATTGACATAGGGCCTTGTTTCTTGTTCTTGCTTGTTGCAAGGACAGTCACTTTCCATTGGAGGGTTGCAACTGTGTCGAAAATATGTAATTGAATATGTTACGAACTTTGGGGACATATGTTTTCATGAAAAAAAAGACAATATGATGAGTCACAGTTTGAATTACAACTCTTGCAGCAGCTCTTGCAATTGGTCATTGCTTGATCATTAGAGTTGTGAGATGACTACAAGCACAATTGCTTTTGAAAAAACATAGTGCAAAGTTGCTTTGATCACAAAATCTGTGATCACAACAACCTAATGGAAAGATGTCCTAAGAAGGTTGGAAAACCTACCAAAATCGATAAGTATTTACCCTTATGAAATATATGTAACTCATCACAACTATCAAACCTAATCTTTTTTGTGCAGAGGTTTGTCCTGCATCATTCAATTTGGACCATCTACTCAATGGTACATTGCAGCGTATAATGCATAGTAACATCAGAGAGATTAGATTTGTTGTCCTTTGTTTTCCACCACGATTTCTCTCATGGGACCCATTTTTACTATGGAATGCAACAAGCCTATTCTGTAAAGATGGCAACAAGTCTACTAGTGCCAGTTCCAAAGTGCCTTTGAGTCTTCACAATTGATTCAAATTCGTTAATCCCTAAATGTCGGAGAAAGACCGAAATATATTGAAAAGTGAACCAAATTGTTCTGCCCTAATGTTTAGGGGTTAAGCCATTTCTGACCTACCTATGTTACTTTACAACCTACCTACAAACCTTTATAGTATGGAACACACCCTTTTGGGTGCCTTTTGCCTCCTACTTTGTCACCAACCTTGCCTTAATGACTCGTTAGGAAGTAGAATGCATTCACAAGGCACATTTTCTAGGAGCTTGAAAAACAAAGGAATATGCTTATTCAAGCTGCCTTATTGCCTCATTGAAAGGCATAAGGCACTTTGCTACTAAGTGCAAATGCTACTCTTTTTTGGAATGTGATACACGCAATAATTCCCTTGTTGGGATGTTGAAAGGTAACAATGAGCTTCTTCATAGGATTTTGTCAATGTCTCCTTGTTTTAGGACATCTTTCCATTAAGTTGTTCTCATCGCATCAGCTTTTCATTATGTTTTTCCAACTAGCTATGCTTGCTATCATCTCATAGCTTTATCAATCAAGCATTGACCATTTGCAAGAGTTTTCAGAGTTGTGAATCAAATTATGATTTACCATTATGTTTTTCTAGCTAGATGTGCTCATAATCATCTCATAAGTCTACCATTCGAGCATTGACCAATTGCAAGAGCTTTGAGAATTGTAAATCAAACTATGACTTATCATAAAATGATATTTGTCATTTTTTCATGAGAACATGTGTGCCCTAAGCTCCTAACATGATTAATCACAAATTTTGAACAAATTAGCAGCTCTGCAATGGAAAGCAATTGTCCCTATAACAAGGAATGACAGCAACATAATGGAAAGAGACCCTTAGCAATCAATAACTAGTAGAGCATGAACACCACCAACAGTATCTTTTAATCTCCTTGTAGATGCTTGAAACACACACCTTCCATCATAAGAAAACTTACTTCCCCATGTAATTGAAGCCACATAGCATGTGAGAAAATCTCCACATATTTAGGCCATACGCTAGACGGCATGCACTGAATATGAAACCATAGACTGGTTTTCATGCCTAGCTATACGGCACAAAAGTGTAGGGTGTGTTGTATGATGTGAGTTCTTAAGTGGGAAGGAGCTGGAGCAGGTTCAATACACATGGAGACATTGTGAAATGTATTGATGCATACCTTTCCTGAACTTTGGATGGTATAGATACTCAGTTTCAGCATAGATTGTGGGTATGAAAAATATAAATAGGGTACTCCATGCCTAGTGAAAACCTAGGGAGTCCATTCCATACACGTAGATTCCAATTTTGCCACATCCCAACATTGCCACACCTCATATACGTAGACTCTGATTTTGCCACATGCTAGTATTGCCACACATAGGTGAAAAGCCAAGGACGTTGGAATTATCTCTAGATTTGAAGTGAAATTGATTGAAGCAATGCATGCTCTTCTTCCCCTGCAATTTTTTTCCCTTGAAATATTGGACTGAACTGAATGTGAGACTGTGATGATAAATGCATACATTCTTGACTCACTGACCATAGTGCCATAAAGTCAGAAGATCAGAGGTAGACAAGCATCAGAATGTACACAATCATATCAGTTCACCTTCTGCTTTCTGCTAGCCAGATCTCTGGGGTTGGCAACTATTACAGAATCAAGATCATGTAAATTTGGTGAGATTGGCAGATAGCCTTGCCTCGGGGCAGTTATTTCAGGAACTCCCACTCCTCAGGAGTTACCCTACTCTTTAACTCAGTTTTGAGATGTCAAACAAGGAATTTCCTTACTACTGTCAACAAACAAGCACAAGGTGCTCCCAGCACTCCTACTTTTGGGCATGCAAACTTTGAATATTCTTTCATGGTGGGTGTCGAACATTTCTGTAACATATGCAAATGCAATGTAGTACACGCAAGGTTGCAACTTGTAACATTGTGCTATAGATCTATAAGTTACATGGCAAACACAACAGGAAAAAAAATTTGGAGCATTCAAGACCATTGGCATGTGTAATGTCTTTCCACTCATCATATGCCCCATTCAAATACCTGGTCTTTATATGACTTGGGGTGTTTCATTTCAAAATACTTGTGGGATCTCATGTATTTTCTGCCCAAAAGATTTCATTGTATGAAGCTTCTTCAATCTTTTTTTTCTTCAATCATCATTAGTTAAGTGTTTTTCCAATACATCTCCTCTAATGGGTTTTCTTTTTCAAAAGCACAATGGTAAAATTGAACTCCTTTTTCTCCTCATTGCCAACAAAGGACTGACTGGAGGGGTTTTGTCTTCAACATTTGAAGTCGTATTTAGGTCCCAACCGAAAATTTGAAAATTGATGGAGACAACCAAATAGGAGAAGTTTCACAATTCAAAATAAATGTGAAAGCATTTAGTAAATAAAGGGATTGTGTCCATCACCGAATCCTTGGGTTCTTTGACACCGCAAAATAAAACAAGGGACTCAAAACACAAAACCCATTTCCCTCAAAAAGAATATATTGAGACATCACAAGTGAACCACCAACCAAACTGTGAGTTCAATTCTTAGCATTAGCAATTGCAGAATTACGTAATTACCAGTAATCCTACCATAGTTTTTGAATCAAGACAAGCTCAGGTTGTGCTAATATCAACATCAAGTCAACAGCAGAGGGCCACTGCCAGGACTTGAACTCATTAGCATTTGAGCCACCCAGGTGAAAGAGGATGACCAGTTGACTATATAACCCGACTGCACTTTGTGGCCACTCCAACACACACCGCAGGATATCATGAGTTGCTGCTGTTATAGTGTGATAATGAGTAGTTCCATAGGCTTTGGCTAATGCATGTCTTAAGGCAAGTTCACGTGGTGTGTGAGACCAGTAACACCTCCATCACAGCTATGCCACCCTTCTAGCCGGTTGTTTGTGGCTACTCTTCATGACACCTGCCCCAGTCCCTTCAATAGCTATTGAGTCTCTGCACAAGTATGGTGAAATGTGGCCTTCTGCCTGCAAGTCCATATCAACCACCCAACCTCCAACATTTTACACCAAGCAGGAAATTGCAAAAGAAGTCATTGCAGTTACAACCACACACCAACACAGTGCAATTCAAGCTGCTTAAACTAAATCTACATATCAATCTGTTTCAATGATGCAACCAAATTATGTACACAGCATTCTCAATCGAACCCTCCAAAAACTCAAGAACACCAGAGCAAAATTTAACTGTCCAGATTCCTTCACAAATGTCAAAAGAGAAAGGCTAAGTCACCTGCAGGAGTTGTTCTGGAATTTCAACATGTCCCTGGAGCAGTGTGTCCACTTGTTGGAGCTGTTCCAAGGAAATAGGTGTAATTACATAGAATATGCCTTTCTTCATATCCACCCCTCTGACAATCCCTGCATCAATCCAATCAAGGTTCAGGTCAGACTACCAAACAAAAAAAGTTTTGGACTTGTTGCTCATGTCCACCAAGTTGCGATAGAGGGTCATTAAACTGATATGCAACTTTGTGATAACTAAGGAGCCAAACATTGTCCAATCCAGATTTCTAATATGAAGGCACCCATTCTTCCACAACATTCACAAGTATCTCCAAAACATCGATACACTGGTGATGAGCAGTTACCAAGACCAATGCATAATGGTGGAAGTGGCTTAGAGGTGTCATCCTTTTCCTGTTGGGTTTTATGCCTGACGCTTACACCCAGCCCTACAAGTGCTCCATTCACAGTTGACCAGCTCTCCTGTGGTACCTGGAGGTGATCAAGAAAAAGACTCCATGAATGCCACATGGTGTGACAAATGTTGAAACTCTTAACTACTCATGGGACAGTTCAACCAATACAGGCAAACCCACTATCAATCTGGATGGTTTATGTGCTGCCTTTCAAAAGGAACCGACACGTACAGTCTCTTTCTTATAACTGAGGGTTTCAAATAAGATAAAAATGCACACACCTAACTGTTTGTCATATGATGCAGTTTCTAATAATGTCAGAAATATATCATTTACCCAGGACCAATATAGCAAAGGCTACTGACTACTGGATCTATGCCAGAAAGGTCTTCTCAAGGAAAGACAACACCACAGTGTCAGACACTCACCTGGCCATGCAGATGCCTGATATCAACAGCCCAGATTGGCACCTGGTACGGAGCATGGCACACAAGTGACATAGCTGTTCGAGCAAACAGTTTGGATTCCTGATAGGGAAAGGGAGATGGATCCTCCCCAAAGCACTGCTGAAAATACGCCAGTACCCGTACTGCTCTCAAATGTTCTGCCACCTGCCTGCACCAGACCATGTGGGTTTTCCATAAACAAGCTACAAATGTCACCCACAACTCATCTTTGATCTGTGAAGAATTTGTAGATCTATCCATGTAATATGGAGAGAGGCAAGTATGCTCACTTAGGAGACTCTTCAACTGCACTCTTCAGATACAACGTCTTGGCCTTGCTGGACACATCCCAAAACCTGCCATGTGGCAAATTCTTTTTTGCAGAACTGGACAATAGCTGCACAACATGTGTTGGACATGTGCGACACAAAATGTTGACTAACACATCATAGCCCACCCCTGCATGCAAATTCAGACTCCAGTTAGCTGATCTCATTCAGACTTTCTTTCTAACACCCATGAGCTCTTTGATAAGCAGAACCTGTAATGTCCAGCACAATTCCAGAGAGGCTTGAGGATTGGAATGGAAAAATTGAACCTAGAGCAAATTCAAGCATGTTGATGTAAGATGCACAATCCATTTCTGTGAGAATTTCACTGCACTCTTTGCCAATTTTAGGTACAGCAGAGTGAACAGTTTTATAGAGTGAAAAGGAGGGGACAGATGGTAAGGTACAAGGAGTGAGTCAGACAAGAAAGCAACTGTGAGCTCCTCAAACATGTAGAAATGAACCCCTGTCCTAAGAGGGGAGTACCTTTCAGCCATCCATGTGTGTTGATGACAAGAGGAATGTCCTGGTGGCCATCATTTTGATATTGCTTGCAAAACTGGTGATACAGCTCAACAATACTCTGAACATACATGTTGGGATCACTTTTTGGTGAAATGTCTCCATAAAAATAGCACCTATATGTTCACAGACATCATCCGACTCAGAAAACTGAAACTTCATAAGTCATCCTTGCTAATATACTCTCAATCCTTTCGATATGGCTTCTTGTAGAAAGGAGGAAACCCTTATCCCTGAGATGAGAAGGCTAGAGGGCAAGAGAAATCTGGAAGGCAATGACCTTGTAGAGGTAATAACTCCACAAGGCTGGTGAATAGAACCAACAGTATTGAAAGATTGAAAGCAGCATTTGCAAGAGCATTTGCAAGTTATGCATGCAACTTACCTCTCAGGTGTGCGAAGATGAAATGCTGGTGGACCTGGCATAAATCAGGTGAAAGTAAGCATGAGAGAAGAAAGGAAAAAAGAAAGTATTGAACAACCTTTCTCAAGGATGAAAGAAACCATCAGAGAGACCTGAGAAAGCAGAGAAAAAGAATCTATAGTCTGTGCAATCTGGATAAGAAAATTTCACTAGGTCTCAACTGAGTAGATTTTTATTCTTCAGCAAACTATCTATGAGTGTTCAAAAGTGCACATGTTAAACATCCACTCACATTTGCAATCTCACCCATTCAATCTATAACCCATCTGAATATCAAAAGACCCATATCTGAACTTCCAGACTTCTTGTAAGCAGAAGTCCAAGGTTTTGCAAAAATGTTTACAGTAAAAAGGACATCAAAGAGACTGGATCCAATCGGATAAACACTTCCAGCCTTGCAAGTGATCGGACTTCCATAAGGACTTTGATCTAGATCAAAGAAACTTTTAACTGAAGAGCAACAAGACCTTGATGTGATTGGACAAAAAGACCACAGATTTGGCAGAGGAACTCAATACATACCAGTGATAGGCTCATCCAGAACATGCAGAGAGAGGCATCCTGGCAATGTGAACTCTGGTTGTCCCACATCTGTGTCCAGATATGCCACCTTCTTGTGTCTACACCCAAGCACCATATCATTCTTATAAGTTTTCCAGTTACTGTTGCCAGGCTACAAACTCTACCATCCAAAAGTCAGAATTACCATCATGAAGTCATACAGGCACTTAATTCTTGCACAACAGACCCTTTAGTTGTGTCCCACCATTGAGCACCAAGTTTCTCATTTGAAAGTTCATTTGAGCCTCGCAACAGTTCCATTTCCATGTCTCCAGCTGAATTATGAAATTGTCACTAACTAAACAATGACAAAAAAAGTGTGTAGAAAATGGTTTTACCCCTTCCACATGCAACCTAAAGATAGCTGTTGAAAAGACATACACAGTTACATGGACCACAACATGTGCCACACCAACAGGGCACTTACTAAAATATGCTCTCTATCACCAGTAACACAGATCAGAAGACTACAGAGAAGGTGGATTAAAGCATTGATGACCTATTGAGCATAGAGTTGACAAGGAACCGTGCAAACGTTGACTTCCCAGCATTCTTTGCCCCACAAATGGCCACTGTTGGAGCTTGATAGATGGATGCAGAAAAAGTGGCATATTCGTTAACTATACAATCAACAGCATCCCACCATGTAGAAGATATTATAGTTGCAGATGGAGCAATTTTTGGTGGCTCCATGCGCTGCCTTTTGTCACTACTTCTCTCCAACTCCCTACCCTTCCTTTTCTTTGAGCTCATGGTCTCCTGCCATGTCTCACCATCAAATGCTTGTGGCGACTCCTCACCTTCATCTCCCTCCTCACCCTCTGAATTACTTTCTTCCTGTTCAGATGAATTCTCTTCATCACTCTCAATCTCTTGGAATGAACCACCATTACCAGGATCCTTATCCAGGTTCTGCCTTAAGTTGCCTTTTATCCCAAGATACCGACCATGCACTCCAGCAAGTTCCTACATTCACAAGCCGAATATGCAGCTTGTCAAAAAGGAACCATGCCTCTGAATGTCTGTCTCAAAACAAGTAATCCTGAGCCAGAAACTACAAAAAAAAATCCATCTGATGGCTTTGCATTCAACTAGGTGTAGCATTTACTTGATTGCATTGGTAGCAAAGTTATCCAAACCCATGCTTCAAATGACTCACATGTAATCAGGTACCCCCCATCTGTACATTTGCAGGGGGAGACAAAGAAAACCCTAACCCTCAAATCCTAGAAGCTTCCCACAAGATTTTGGACATTAAGAAACAAATTTTCCAAAACTCTTGAACCAAATGAATGCAAATGTTTTGTGTCTGTGACCACATTTGCAATGATAATATGCAGACTCATGGTTCAACTGCACCAGATGATAAGAATCAGATTTACCATGTGTCACCACAATATGCAAGGGAAAGTGGACCACTTGCCAATTTGAAGGTCCGTTCTCTGCGAAATCTTCTAGTCTCCATTTCCACAAGGTCTGTTTGCTCCCTGAGCTTGTGTGATTTGAACTCCAGAACACAACCCTCTACTGACAAATACTTATCAGCAGCACTTTCTGCCTGGTTTGCATTGTTGATCGCAACCTCCATTTCTTCTTCTTCATCTTGCACACCTTCTAGACTTGGAAACTCCACTTCCTTCTTTCTGCCTTCCTGATTGCCTTCTCCAGGTGAGAGTCGTGCCTCAATAGAGACAGCTGCAGAAAGCTTAGAGCTGGAACATACAAGAACATCCACACCACTAGGAAGGGAGTAGCCAAGCATGGATGCTCGCCCTTGCAGGACTTGCACCATCGCACATCCATCAAGAATGACCATCTGTGAACCACAAAGTCATTCCCAACATAATCAGCAACTGAACAGAAAGAAGAATCACACAGGAATTACTCTGATGTCCAAACCCTAAACAATGATTAGAGTTTTAAGAGAAAGAGTAGAATCTCTTGGTACACATCTGAGCTTTCCAATTATGTAAGTCCATCACTATTGCCCACATTCAAGCCCCCCCACAAGTCTGATAAAGCGAGAGATCAAGTGACCACATTCGCTTATACAAAAAAGATTTGCAAGTGTTCAATTCTGGAGTTTGTGCATGGAAACAAACCTGACCAACGAAAAGTGTAACTGTGGCTTTGCCATCCTCATATCTCACTGATCTGGAAATGGAAATCACATAGCCGCCTATCAGCCACAGCGTGCATAGCATCAACACAGTAGTCATCAAGAACCAGCAGCCGTGAAACCCTAATTCTCACCATGAAACCTAATTACGTTCGCAAAACGCACACAACCTCTCACGAGAAACGACTGCTGCTGCATGTACCTATAGCACTTACGGAGAAGGCCCTAAGTCCTCCCGATCGCTGGAAACTCTGGCCACATGCTGCTTGAACTGAACACCTCCCTCGTTTTCGAAACTTTCTTCCGCTTCAACTGCTTCTTCTTCATCATCATTTTCTTCTTCTTCAGCAGCAGCAGCAGCAGCAGCTTCTTCTTCTTCTTCTTCTTCCTCTTCCGCCGCGTCTCGTATTCCCAACTCCGCTACTTTCAACTCCACCGCGGCTTCTTCATCATCATCATCACCGTGATCATCATCTTCTTCTTCCTCCTTCTCCTCACCAACAACGTGGCTAGTCTTGCTGTCGCCCACGGTCAAAGGGGCGGAGGGGAGCGACTTCCTTGCCTTCTTCTTGCGCGGCGCCGAAGACCAAGCAAGGGATACGGAGCGCTTGCGAAAAGCTAGAGTGGGTTTCGAAGAAGGGCGCAACAACAGCACCCCAGGAGCACAAACGGTAGCGCCTATCAACCGCTTGCAAAGAAGCCCCCTCATCACTTCCTCAAATTACAACAACCACAATAATAATTTTGTTTCACAACCTTACATTTGGAACTCCACACACACACACACACACAACAAACTCTTTCGCTTTCTCTTCTCTCACTCAGCCACCAACGCCCTTCCAATCAGGGTTACCCATTTATCGAGCCCAGTTGGGCCCCTCTCTCACCCCCTCTCTCATCCCTCATCGCTTATTTAGTGTTGTCCGTAAAGTCTCAAGATACGCGGGGGTCCAAGTGGGGTTCAAAGTCGGAAAACCCAGGATGGGAATTCCCAACATGGGCACATCAAACTTTTTTTTTTTCACCCCAGGGCTGCCCACCTCTTAGGCCATTGCCTAGTGGCTACTAGCTATGGCTATTGTCTATTGGCTGTTGGCTATTGACAATTGCCCATTGGTTACTAGCTATGACTATTGATTATTGACCATTGGCTATTGGCTATTGACCATGACTAATGGTTACTACCTATGGCTATTGCCTACTGGTCAGTGATTATTGGCTATTAAGATTGGCTATTGACCATTGACCATGGGTTATTGGTCAAGCTAGGGTTTTAAATGGGCAACATGGATACAAACAAATGATCAATCCATGCTTAGAAATGTAGTCTTAGGGTTTTGTTCTATGTGTATGTAGGATGATGAAAGAAAAATCAGCCACAATGAAGTGAACTTAGGTGTAGACTAGGGAGAATGTAAGATTCATCCATGTAGCTTAGGATTCTCATGAAGGCAATATAAAGAGGAGTTTTTCACAAACTTTTTCTTCTTTATTTTCATTTGAAACCAAACATGTTTTCCTCAAGTAAAAGCCATGTTTCCTCTTCTAATTGTGATCATTCCATCTCTATCAAATGATGAGGAAATATTTGAAGATATGGACGAAGAGGACATGGTTAATTTCCATTGCATGGTGATTGCTTGCAACTTGCATAATTTTTTCACATTGCATGAGATTGTGGAGAGGATAAGGCAATCCCATCATGTGGACCCAAGAGTTGATGTTCAAAAAGTTTTTGGCCACATCTTTTCAAAACTTTGACCAACTTCACATGGGCAAAGTTTGATGAATTGGCAATTTTCATGGTTCCAACAATCTTGGCCCATGCATGATCTACAACAACAAGTGAAGTTTTAATTTCATCTTTGGGGTTTGATTTTTTTTGTTTGCACATTATCTCTTCATTTAGCTTTTAGGTTGAGGGCTTTTAGGGTCTATGTTTAGGGTTAGGGCTTAAGATTAAAGTATGATTTCAATTTTTTTTTTCATTTTTTAATTATTAAGGTTTAAGGTTTAGGGTATTTAAGGTCTATTTTTAGGGTTAGGGTTTGGGATTAAGACCTGATTTTTTTTTTTAATATCATTTTCTTCATTAGGGTTTAGGGGTTAAGGGATATTTAGGGCTTTTTTTAGGGTTAGGTTTTGATTTGTTATGTTGTCAAATTATTTGTTAAGGTTTTGGGTCTGAAGGTATTTAAAAATTGTTTTTAGGGTTAGGATTTTAAAGTAGGGTCTTATTTGAAAATTTTGTCAAAATATTCATTACGAATTAGGGCATGAATTTATTTTTTTTTGTCATTTTCTTCATTAAAGTTTAAGGGTTAGGGGATATTTAGGGATTTTTTTAAGGTTAGGGTTAGGGTCTGATTTGTTATTTTGTCAAATTATTCTTTAAGGTTTTGGGTCTCAAAGTATTTTTAAGTTATTTTTAGGGTTAGGATTTAAAATTAAGGTCTGATTTGTAATTTTTTGTCAAATTATTCATTCGGGTTTTAGGTCTAATGGCATGTAAGGTTTGTTTTTAAGGTTAAGGGTTAAGGTTTAGGGTTTAAGTTTGATTTTTTTTGTTCTCAATTTTTTCATTATTGTTTCATTAATTGGGGATTAAGGTTTAAGTGTTTAAGATTATGGTTTGGGTTTTCAAGTTTGAAATTTAAGATTTAGGTTTTTGGGGTTAAGATTTTTAGGTTTTATGTTTTTTGTATTGCATATATACTTGGTGAGGTACCAGTCGTATTAGGCAAGCCATCCAAGTTGACAAGTAAATAACATCTCCTAAACTTCATTTTTTACATGAAACATGATAATGTCACCAAGTATGACATCTTCATGTGGAATTGACTGAAATTTACATTATGTGATAATGCATTGTTCATTTCATCGTGCATTAATAATGCGCTTGGTTATGAATCCAATGTCCCACACCTAAGTAGAAGGTTACGTTAGGTACACATTTGCAAAAAAAAATTGGGTGCATTGGGTTCATTAACAACATTTTGATCATGAAAATCTACACACCATGGTGCATCACACATGGTTTAATGGCCAGAAAAAAATTATGCAATGAACAATACAATCATTGTGGACCATCATGGGTTGTTCATATACATAAACACGGGCTACCCACGCTCCTATCATGATATGAACATATAACAACATTTAAGTGTTTACAAAAACTAACATAAATATTTCACCCATGGGGATGAATACCTTGAGTACCAATTGAAAATTTTGAACTATGTGAGTGAAGAAATATTTATTATGCACAGAATACGGCAACAAGAGTTAGCACCAAGATGTTGACTATGATGTAATGCAAGCATACAACAAAATGCATGTAGGTTTTAGAATGCAAATGGAGTGGGGGATTAGAAGGCTAAAAAGAAAATGAAGACGCATCATGAAAAGGTTTGATTCCACACAACCCAAGTTTATACATTTTTTTGGAACTACAATTATCCTCATTAATCTCCTACATAAGAGGTGTATGGACCCCACATATAAGGTGGTTAAGGACTAAAACCATGATCTAGTTTAACATGGTTGACAAGGAAACTTCTAATTACATGTTCAAAATTTGTTTACCATGTGTTATAAACTCCTCCTATGATATAACCCCCAAATCCCTAACTACCTTCAAGTTGTTAATCTTAATTTTCCTCTTCCATTCATTATTGATTTCTACCTTGCCCACCATGAAAGCATCTCAAAGGTGGAGGGATAATGGGATGTCATTGTTGTTATGCTCTTGGATTGGATATATAGCATCTTCACCTTGATCATCATTCGCTCACCACAATCACTAGGTAATCTAGAATCTAAAGATGCATTTAGAATAGATGTAGAACTAACAAGCTCAAGGAGCTAGAACTAAAGGTTGTTGGCCTAAGGATGGGCACACCATCCATCATACACATCTTTTTAAAACACTCCTAAAAGCATGAAACATGACCATCTATAACTTTGAAACATTCCAACATATCAAGACATTGAAATGTTGTTATTTTTTACCATGTTAAAAGGTAAAAATATTTAAACTAATGAATGCCATATGCATCCTAGTAACTAATAATTACTAATGATAGAATTTTTGTCCCTTACCCAAGGGGTGAAACTAATGGGATTAAATAATTCATGTTATCAAGTGGTTGGGTGTAACCTACCCAATCACCTAAGAGATTTGTAAGAATGGATTAGGATAAGGACCTTATTTTCATGGGGTCAATGTGGATCTTGTGTGGCTTTGTGAAGAAGGAAGATTAGAAGAAGATTTGAAAAAATTCTATGGCATTTGATAAATTTGTAGTTTGGAATTAAAGTGGAGAATTTTCTTGGAAAAGTGTGTGGTGTAACACTAAAAAGGAAGGAATAATTTGGAATTGTATTTATACTTGTGGGTTATCTTAATGGAAAATGGTTCAAGAACCTTCATGTGTTTTATGTGCATTTATTCTATTAGAATATAAGGAAAATAATATAATTTAAACTTACATAATGTGTTGCTACATTTTATGTAGTAGTTATACATTTTTTTTACAAAAATGAGTAAAAATGCATGCTAAGTTCTAGTCTATAAAATAGGAAATCATTAATTGTCAAAGGAAAGTAGCAACTAGTATGTGGCAATAGGAAGGGGGAATATTTAAAGGTTGAAGTTTGCATAATAGATGGGGTTGTTATAGATGGCAAGCAACAACCATGAGAAGGTGCAATGGTGGAACACAATAAAAAAGCGTTGGGGAAGCTTTCCAAAATAGTACAAATGGTAGGCAGAGTCACCAAAAGATCTATAGGCATTATTAAAGTGGGATAACAACTGTGAAAGGCCTACAAACCCATTGGGGCAACATTCAAAGGCATTGAAGGTACTATAAAACTTGGGAAGGTAGTTGTTTCCAAATCTTTTTTATCTTACCTGCTCATTTTTTATACTTTCTTCTTCTTGCATTATATTTGGAGTAACTTACAAACAGGATGATAGGTCTTTCTTTTGATGACAAACCCTACCTTCTTATTTTTCTCTTTGTGTGAGCTTTTCTTATTATTTGAGTAGTTGTAAAAGAATAAACAAGTGAAGGTAATTATTTTTGGGAGTATAGAGGAGTTGACCTTGTTCCTTCAGCCTTACCTCCTTAAGGACGGTAATGTTTAGGGGCCGCAATTTCACCCCTTTACAAACCCCTTTTCATTTTTCCCAATCTTTAATTACTTCAAGGTGTTACATAGCTAGTCCTTTAATGTCTCTTCCACAATTGATGAATCTAAATATTATTTTTGGTAATCAACATACACATTTTTGTAGACTACATTAGGGATCACCTGTTTCTTATTTGTGTTATACGCTACAAAATGCACATTATAAGAAATAACCATGGTGTTAAAATGAAAGGATTCCACTATTTGCCTAGGTGTTTTCTTTTCTATGGGTGTTTTTATTTTGTGAAAATCCACAAATTCATATTGTTGTGTTTCAATCCAATCTTCACATTTGATAACCTTTATGGATGCCATGAAGTTTACTATCCCTGAAGCATACAAACCATGAACATTCAGACATTTACAAAATTCAATCTTTAGATTTTCAAACAATGATTGGAAGCGAACTACTACAAAATAATTGGAAACAATCACTAGAAATGAAGGATTGGAAAATCATTGGAAATCAATCATTGGAAACACGCATTGGAAATGAACCACTACAAAATCATTAGAAATTAGTCACTAGAAATTACAATAATTAGAAATCAATCACTAAGTTTAGGGATTGTAAAAAACAATCACTAGAAATCAACTTTTGAAAAATCATTAAAAATCAATCATGGAAAATAATCATTAAAAAATAATCACTAAAAATGAACTTATGCAAGATCGTTGGAAATTAGTCACTAGGTTTAAGGACTAGAAAATACTCCATGGAAATCAACTTTTAGAAAACATTAAAAATTCATCATAGAAAATAGTCATTGGAAACCAATCACTAGAAATGAGTTTAAATCATTGCAAATAGGTTAATTATTTTAGGGATTAGAAAAAGTCCTTGGAAACTTGCCACCAAAAATCCATAAGTGGATGAATTGGAACAATATGTTTATTACGTAATGAAGAACATCAAAACCATGATTTAAAACTTACATTTCTATAAATTGTTCATGTTTGACCATAATCCAAAGATGGATGATCAAGAACATGATTTGAAACACAAATTGGAAAGCAACAACACCATGGTCAATAACTACAATTTTCCAATTTTGGGATTGTTTGACTAAAATGAAAATGAAGATGACCAAGACAATGATTTAATAGAATGGAATCAAGAGCATAAACACCATGATCACTTTAATGATCGCTATTATTGATTAAAAATTGTTTGACTAAAATGAAGATGAAAATGACCAAAATTGGGATTTGAAACAACAAAATGATAAATAACAACATCATGATCACCATTTTTGGGTTATTCATTAAGCATTGTTTGGTTAGGATGTTCAAATGAAAATGACCAAGATTGGGATTTGAAACAACAAAATGAAGAGTAACAACACCATGATCATCACTTTTAGGCCACCAATTAAAAATTGTTCGGTTACAAATATGACCAAGACCATGGTTTAAAACAACATAATCAAGAGCACCATAATCACCACCTTACTTCACCATAATTTGACATTTGATGACTAAGACCATGATCACCACATGTGGGTTAAGGTTTAATGATTGTTTGACCAAAATGAAAAAAAAATGACCAAGATCATGAATGTAGAATCCTACACATCATAATGGACCACATGGGTTTAAAGTTGTAGACTTTATGGGCATATAAATTGATGCCAAAATTCATGGGTTTTATAAGCTACCCTTTTAACCCTGAGCCCTTCAACTTGAATAAAATTGATAAATGATTTATTTAATCATGATCCATACAAATACATATGTCAAAAATGGCTATAATTTTGGGGTTAAGTTTAAAGTATTCATAACCACCCACAAAAGCCATGATCCATATAAATTGACTTATAATTACAACTATAAGGTTTCAAAGTTAATTATTAACCCACAAAATCCAAATACATCATTTCAAAATCAAAAAATTTCAAGGCAATTAGCTATCAAACCTCCCAAAAAGTAGGCAAACATATTTCTATCAAACATTATTTACATGGTTGGATTATAACCAAAATGTCAATTGTCTACTAAGACATTTAACAAATAAAGTTTACAACAATTCATTTCAAATTGAAAGCATTGTTTAAGAGACCACCTTGAAAATCATTGGGCAACTATTGTGCGATGGTAAAAGACATTGTGATATTTCACAATGCATAGGGCATGCCATTCCATAGACTCACAAACTTTATGCCAAGCTTAATTTACTTGATGGAGGTGCCATATCATGGACACATCCATTGGTAATTTTTGAGAACATGTTCAATGACAAATGCATTTGTTAAAGGAGGGAATAGACAATTGGGGTATTTAGAAAAAAAATCATGGCCACAAGGATGTTTGGGGTACAAGGGTTGGGTTACAAGGCAATATAAATTTTGGAGTTTATAGCAAAAAAAGGTTTTTTGTTTCTAGGGGCAAAAGATGGTCTATTGTTTTTGGGGTTTGAGGTGTAAGTTCACATTCTTGCTTGAAAGATGTTTTAAGCCATCCATTGGTTAACATTTGTAAAAACTCAAAAGCCTTACACCTAAGCCTCGGCAAGGTAGGGTAAAAGGTTAACGTGTAATACATTGTCTCCTACCCTTACCTTACCATTACCCTTACCCGATTCGCCCACGCCTACCTTTACCTTTACCTTTCCCTACCCCTTCAACCGGGTAATTACCCAGTAAAATGTTCAAATTGTATTCCGCGGGACATTTTACTCAAAGATCGACTTGAGAGAACAAGACTCACTAGTGTACGTCGTGTGGGAGAAAGAAAAAGACAAAACATTTAACCGCTGCTAAAGTAGCGCTTAGTGTCGCAAAACACCATGTCCGGATGTGCAACAATTCATTCAAGGTTTGTTGTTGTTGTTGTTACAGTTGTTGGGCTCATGTAACTCATCTTTTGTTGTGGAGAACATTCAAGAAGTTTGTTAGAGAAGTAAAGTGTTTTGCGTCCAGATTCTAGAACCCATTTTTCTAATATTATAATTGGTTGTTTTCTTTTACCCCTTGCAGAGACGGAGATCCAGGAGCTGATGCAGATCATGTCTTCTTGTGGTACCAGGCCTTTCATCTTTTGGGGTGTAGCAGGTTGTTGGACTAAGTGGGTTTTTTTAGCTGCCAGCTAGAGCTGCAGAAAGGGATCATTGTGCAGGATTATTAGATCATTACTTGGATGATAAAACTTGGCATGAAATTCCTGTCATGAACATAAAGGAGAGCTAAGGACAGGGCAGTAAGACTTGCCTTCACACACACAAAACAGTTTCATGTGGAGAAAAATGTACCATGCTTCTAGCCAGAAAAAAATCACCACAAATAGCATTGACACTCCAACATCTTGAACTTGCCTAGTGCGGCTCCAACAATAGCTTGGAACATTTATTTGCTTGTCCACCCACAAAGAAACAAAAAACAGACCTCGAATTGTTGAAAGGTCAGATTTGGAATAACAGTGGGATCTCCACCACTATCAACACCATTGCCAGGAAATAAAGCCTGCACTTGCAAATTTTATACTTCATCAGTCACCATATCTTTCTCAAACCCAACTTGATTAAACCTTGAGAAATTTCTAATCGCCATGTTGTGAAGACGA
>Ga0116227_10008998_pt1 | contig 18393 bp, 9 predicted proteins | sample S1TSphgellanicum_FD_89693 | JGI IMG/M metagenome (GOLD analysis project Ga0116227, IMG submission 89693) | Host-associated microbial communities from peat moss isolated from Minnesota, USA - S1T2_Fb - Sphagnum magellanicum MG | ecosystem: Host-associated > Plants > Peat moss > Unclassified... | reverse complement strand
TTCCCCTTTTTGTGGTTTTTTTTTCTTTTAGGACCTTTGGGGTGCCTCCATTTTTTTCCTTTTTTTTTCCCCTTGGGGGGGGGGGGGGGTTCTTTGGTTTATTTATGATTGGCAGGGTTTTATCAAAAATTCTGTTTATAAACCCTAAACCCTCCAAATACACTAGCAAATTTCTACTAGGTGTTTCCTCTATTTTAATCTATGTTATCAGGCCAATAAGAATAGCATGTGGAGGAGTACCCCCTTGCAGCTGAGAACCCATAATTGAATCCCATGTCAGCTAAATTTGGGACCATGGACTAAATATTCATTATTTTTTTGCACCTGACTAACATGTTGCAACAATAATAAGTAATAACCCATGTACCTACCTACCTACCTACCTACCTACCTAGTTGAGGCACAAGAGCAAAATGTGAACATCCATACTAGTCTAGGTTGCTACCTACCTACCTACCTACCTACCTACTACTTTAGCTACTATATTGAGCTACTACTGATCTAGCTGCCTACCTCTGTCAGAAGGTTACTAGAAAGCCCTGGGAGCTGCTCTAAAGGGTGTAATGCCCAACTGAGGGCCAATAAGTTAATGCCATGTCAGCAAAATATTCTCCAAACCAGGACTAGTTAGGTATATGATAATTTACTAACTTAGAAGTGAAATTTGGAGCTGATGAAAATACACACTAATTTTTATTTATTTAGTTGAAATCATATAGATAAGTAGGTAGGTAGGTAGGTAAGTAGGTAGGTAACTCTGACCTCCTCCTTGTAAATAGAAATAGGCAGTAGTACCTAGTAGCTTAGCCTAGCAAGTTACACATGAAGAGATCCGTGAAATGCCTGCCTGCCAGCCGGTGGGCGAGGTAAGTGGTAAGTACGCTCAAAGAGAGAGAGAGAGAGAGAGAGAGAGACGGGGTAAAAGAGATGGGGGCACTTCCCCCACAGCAAACGACAAGAAGCGGCGGGAGTAAACAGTAAACGCGGAAGAAGGAAAACATTCCAAAGCGAAAGCAACGACAACGACGGCGGCGGCGGCGACGGTGCTCAATAGCACGGGAAAGCACCAGGCGGGCAGGCAGGCAAGGGAGCTAAAAGATATGGAGACCAGACCAGGGTGATGAGGCGACGGCGTTTTGTTGTGTGTCAAGACTGGTTCCACTAACTACTCTGGGGTCTGTGGTGGTTGGTAAGTGGGAACGCCGATGTTTAGATGTGTTCTTTCCAAAATGAAGTCAGGAAAGTCGGTGTTCTGAGGTGGTCACTTGTTTTCTTTGTTTTTTTTTTTAGGGGGGGGGGGGTGGTTTTGTCGTGATTCTGTCGCTCCCGCGAAGTTCGTGTGTGTGTCCTCCTCTATACTCTATATACCAACCCGTCGGTGTGTCTGCCCCCCTCGTGTTGTGTCACCGTTTTCCCTCACGAACTCCGCTTCATTACCGCCTCATCAGCACTGATTATATATAGCCGTTGTTTGAAAACTGCTATTGCTGCTCTCTCTCTCTCTCTCTCTCTCTCTCTGTGGTTTGTTATACTCTCCTTTGCTCTTCTTGCAGCTCGACGACAGCGCGAGGCTTAGTAGCATTTGGGTAGTCTTCAAATTGATGAAACTTTAAAACCTCTTTCGCAAGACCGGCCAGATTTCTCTCGTTGACAGTTTATCTTGTGCAGCAGCAGGCCCCCATTAGCTTTTGTGTTTGGAAGCTTTGTCGGGGTTTTTTTTAATCTTAGAGCTGGTGTTAATCTTGGGATTAATTCTCTCCAGCTTGTGACCATTGGGGTCCTATTCTACGACATCTTGTGGCCATATTCCGCATTCATTTTTTGTTCCCCAATGATCTTGTTTTTTCTTTTTTCTTTCTAGTGTGGTTGCATCTTGCGGCCAGTCAGTGTGTGTCCCATATGGGTCTTGGGTACGTCTCCTCTAGTTTGTAGTCATCTATCTTTATGTACGTCTTGTGTCCTTTTGTTGTTATCCAGGTTGTGTCCATCTTGTTGTTACAGTCTCCAGCGGTTTCTGTGCATGTCATGTGCATTACATTTTAAAGTCTTTTCAAGCCATGGCGAGCACTCCGTATTTCTTATGCCTGTAGCCGCCATGCAGCACATAGCTAAATGTTGTTGTTACCGACTGATGAGGAGCAGAAAAAGAAAATTTTGTAATTTCTTGTTGTCGTCCTTCTTCAGCATGATCTGAGCTCAGGAGGCTGGCTGTTTGGGTGCAGCTGGGTTGTGTTCAGGACGACTCCGTAGAGACTGGAGTATCGGAGTTGTGAGAAGGAAGAGAGGAGATAGGACACTTGTAGCGAAGTAAGCCAAAGAAAAGAGAGGAAGCGTGCGAGCGATAGGAGGGCCCTAAGGAAAGGAGGTGGAAGAGATATTGTCCTCATTTAGTGCCGTTGTTGGTTGGCTGGGAAGGAGGGCCTTGCACTGCGGATTTCTTAAGTTTCAGAAAAGACATTGAGATCCAATGCTTTCGCGTCAGCTGTGTTCGAATCCTCATTGTAAGCGGACGTCTCCAGGAGATGGACCGTGAGTCTCCCTATCCCTCACTTTGTCCACCCCGTTTGGAATGCCTCTCTCTCTCGCCCCATATGTGGCTTAGCCAAGTGCTGCCATTCCCCAAAGAAACCTGCAGGGCTGTAAGTCAGTGTGTTTCCAAGGTTGGTGGTAGTTTCTTGTCAAAATCAATAAAATGCAACATGCATGCATTGAGGGAGAATCATCCTTCACAGTTCACTCTCCTCTTGAGAAGCAGTGATGCACTGATGTGTCTGCACAGTGCGCAAGGAGGAAGATGCAGCGACAATGCTCCAATCTCTGTTATGAAAAAAGATGCACCACTGAAGTTGCAGTGTAGTCCTGACTTTAATTGTGGTACTTGACACTTGGTCTTCTCTTGCAGGACTTGCCGGTGGCATGTGCGCAATTATGGAAGTGACAAGGAGCCTAAGCATGTCACACTTTGCAATGCATGTAAAATCAACTTTGATCAGGTGAGCCATTTACTCAGAGTGCTGAAGACTTGAAATCACTCCTAGTGCCATTGACACCAACATATTATGCAGTGACCTATGCAGTCAGTGCACCTCAGTTAGTTGAAGGATGGAACACAGTGCACACAAGAATCACATAAAGGTAGTATTATTCATGTGCATTGGGTAGTTGGAGCTCAAGCACATGTCAAAAATTAAATACAAGTCTGTGGCTTGGCCTGCAGGGAAAATACTGCCCATTCTGTGTTCAAATATACCGGGAGAAAGATCCTGACAGCTTTGATGGAAAAGAGGTACTGAAGAATGGGGGTCAGTGGGAGTTTTGACAGTCTGTTGCACTCTTTTTCGCAATAGTCATCTATTGTCCTCCTTCCAGTTTTTTCAAAACCTGATCTTTCATCTGTGATCACCATTGTCTTTATTTTGAAAATGTCAAATTTCATTTTACTAGACTTTTCCTGTTTGCAGTGGGTTGGCTGCGACAATCGCACATGCCGGAGATGGGTACATGTGGATTGTGAAGTTAGTGCAGGCAACAAAGTTGATTCAACTGCTTTCTATCTATGTCCCAGCTGCCGAGAGGTAGCCATTTTTCTGTAGACATGCATCTGTTGTAAGTCTTTTTTATATAGTGACTAGTCTTTGTTATCTCTTTTCCTGTCACTGCTCCACAATATATTTTATCACCAATCTTTCCCAACTCTGCTCAACTTTTCCTCTGTACTCCATTTTTAGCATATCAGACAGTGGTATGGTATCACTCTTACTGACTGCGTCAACAAGTAGTCCAAACCAACATGAAACAGCTGATTAAAACCTTTATCTATCCTGCTCCTCATCCACTGTAATCGTCATCTAAACTTTGGAGAGTTGTGGCCTTAGGACCTTGCTGACTTGTGACAAACCAGAATGTGCTAGAATTCAGGGAGAAAAAAGGGCTTGCTCATCCTCCTGCTCAGGAGCAGTCAGTTGAATTTAAAAGCAGACTTATGTTAACATGCCTTGGTGGGCATGTGGAAAGCAGCCCAGATTTTGTTTTCCAGAAACTGTACATTCAAATTATTAGAAGGTGATCTGCATACATCTGTATTTGTGGTGATAGAAGTTGTCATATCATGCAGGAGTTCAACCAGAAATTGAAGGGGCCATTGTCACTGAAGAGTTCCAGTTCAAGACGGCCTCTACATGTAGATCTCTCCAAACTCGAGGTGAGCAGTATGCTTGTGCTAAAGATAATTATCAAACATTTGGTTTAAGTCCTGCCCCACTTCGCCACTTAGCATAGAGGTGGATGAATATTGGTTATTTACTGATATAGGGCTGAAATCATTTTGTTGTCTTTTCCAGACATCCTCCCTAAAGCGATACAGTCGTGTGTACAACTTACGAGAGGTGGCAAGTAGTTGCAAGGTAATGAGACCTAAGCAGTGCCAACTTACTGTAAGATTGAGCAAACTGAATGCTTATTTGTGTGCTGTGCAAAGTATTTCTGAGTTTGGTGCTTGGAATGTCACTAACTGCCAGGTTACATTATTCAGAGCAAGTGCAATGCTTCCAATAGGACTTCAGTAACATGTTTTGTTACTTTTCACAGGAGGAGCTTATACCAGCTGTAGCTCAGCATTTTGCTGCTCAGGTTTGGCCTCTACAACCATTTAACTTGCTTGTGCCTTTTATGTGTGGTGGGAAGTTAAATACTGGCTTACTATACTTCTGGTTACTATACCGCAGCTAACTGGTCATATGTCAGGTTGTGGAGGAAAATGAGACACTGCTGTCCTTCGAATTCTTTCTGAAGAAGCAGCAATCATTTGCAAGCTCCACAATATCTCAGCATCAGGTAGCTGCCCGCACTGTAGCCAAATGATAAACCGCATGCCATGATAATAACCAGTTTAGGACTAAGGACTCTACAAACTTACTTGCCTCCCCAAAATCTCATCTTCATTTTCCTAGGTGTTGACGTGCTCATTTTGTGTATATTGGCTGGTTGCATTTGCTGGTACTGCGGTGTGCTAGCATGTTAGGTATATTGTACCATAATTGCACTTGGGTAGTAACAGAAAACTTCAGATGGTTGACAATGTACCTGGATCAGACTCTGAACATGGCCTTCAGGTCTATCTCAGCACTTTCAGTACTTCCCTTCTATGCTAGCTGTCTTAACATGCATGGAATACATTTATTTCCAGATGATACATCTGTGTACCATTGTGAGTGTAGTTTTTTAGTTCACCTTACAAGTTACAAGGACTTGTATGCTATTGTGAATTAGAATTGCTTATGTAGTAGAAAAAAAATACTACTAAAGGGCGTGATGGAAAATTTTCATTTGCCTAACCCATAAACGGCGCAGCAGGCTATACAGAGGACCATATTGGTCCAGTGCCCACCCATTTCTCCTACCTACATATTCTCAACCTAAAATTTTACAACCCTGTGTTATAGGCCCGTACACAAGGAACTATGCTTCCCACCCTTTTGATCTCCTAGGTGACACTTTTTTTCAAGTTTGGGCAAATCTAATAACTCCAACTCCCAATGTTTTTTCAATCTACCCATGCTACACCAGAAAAATGAAAAAAAAAACATAGCTAGATGTGAGCCTACAAACCTAACCCAATTTATTTTCTAATTATTAACCTTGATATCTGGCTCTGGATTTGATATCCAGGCCGAATATTAACATATTTGATATTTGACATAGTTTTTAGATATCAAGATGATATTTGATGATAAATTAATGATATCCACAAAATGTCATTTTTCATATTTAGGGTGATGTTTGAGGTGGATATTTGGAAAATCTGAATATATGCCCAACACTGGGCAACACTAATATATCTTGATTAGGAATTTTTTAAGGAATTTTTTAAATTATTTCTTCGATTTCCTTTATTATATATATATTAAAGGCCATGACCTTATTGCTCATGGGAATACCATTCAAAATTCTTGACCTTGGGAATTTGGAATAGAAAAATATTACAAGGTATGTGTTTTGAAAGACAATGACAATATACATGTAAATGGACAATGATCATGGCTAAAGGTTCATGGACAATTGCTTTTTTGGGGTATAGAATAATAGAAAGGCCATGATATTTGGCCATGGGGTTATTGGTAATGAACTTGGGGGTAGTGCAAAAGAACAATAGGGTAGGGTAGCTACTATACATTGGTCCATGTAGAAATATATGCTCATTGTCTCATAAAAAAATTGTACAAAAGACGATATGTCTGCTATAGAAAATTATTGGGTATGTATACGAGAGGTAGAGTGGTGCATCATCTAAAGCATCATTTAGTTTGGATAACCTAATTAATTTTAATTTTGACGATGATATTTTTTTATGGTGTTGCAATGCCTTTAGATATAATTATGCAAGTCATCATAATATGTTCCCAAAAAATCAAAGTTGCAAACCAATTATGCCCGACACCTTTACCTCACAGTTGATTATTTTCTAAATTGAAAATTTTGCTTGTTGAATTATGTGGATTGGTATGATGCAAATTGAGTATGATTATTATTGATGGGAATGATTTTTTATGTCAATTCTATTTTCCAATATTGGAATCTAATCCCTCAATACATTTCCTTTCTAAGCATTTTTGTCAACAAATCAACTTTCTATTGATTCATTGGTGTATACTCCACTCTCAATTCTAATCTTTCTCTTACGTAGTGGTGTTGTAGTTCAATATGTTTAATACACACATGGTGTGCCCAAATTAATACTTCACAAGTTGTCACAAAAAAATATTGCAAATGGCTCCAAGTAATTTAGTTATAAAAAATGAACTTTTAACCATACAATTTCCTTGTTTATGTCTCCTGAAGAGTGATAGTATACCTTTGTTGAAAACAACACAATCATGGGCAACAACTCCTTGTTTTAGCTTATCAAACATGAACCAATTTTGAACATGCTTGTGGTTGATCATTTCTTTTTAAGTTCTCTTGCCTAATCAAAGTCAACAAAATTCACAAATCTTGCATCAATTAGCTTCAATTCAAAAAAGGATCGCAAAAAACATTGTCCCATCACACAGTGGAAAATGTTCATAGTTGCATCCAAACAACGTTGTTGCATTGCATCCACATACCTATTCACACAAGCTTATAACAAATGACAATTTTAATATAATGTGCTTTAAAAAAATTATGCTCCAAACCAAACATTGGCAGTGATTATGGTTTATCAACTTTATCCCCATGTCAATACACATGTTAATTCTTCCATGGGCATTGCAATCAATTTAATTTTTTCCATTCCAAACTTCTTGAAGATGATCTATGCATAATAACCTTTGTACTAAGATTACACTTTATCAACAAGTAAACAAATTGTATTCCTACACAAAGTTTCATCAAACCTAGTTTAAACATTTCAAATCTTCTTTCAAGTTGTTTTTCAATGGGCGTTAATTTGACCAAATTGTCTCCGATTAATAGTAAATCTTCAACATAAAGAATTATTATGGCATACATTTCTCCTTCTATCAATGTATATCAATTATGAACATAATTGTTCATAACAATGTTTTATTCTTAAAATAATGAATTAATGTGAGAGTACTAAATAACTTTTCATCCCTTCACATTACACCAAAATATGATATATATTATTTCACATATGACTACATTTGTATTGATATATGGCATTAACCACTAAATGATTGTGTAAAATCAAACTCATGGCTTTTTCCATTAATAATTTTTTGGTCATAATATTTTGTGTTATTTTTCATGTGATTTCTATGCTATGTAGTTGGGAAAAACAATGATTTTTATCATTACAACTAGAAATATAACTAAACAATAAGTATTATTAACATATGAAAATGTAAACATGTATTTAACCATAGTAGACCCATGTAGACAATCTAGTTATAGTTATTTATTAACTTAGGACTAGGTAGCCTAAAAGCTAATCTAGAAGTTGAAATAGGTAGGTAATTTTAAATAGGTAGTTGGGTAATTTTAAGTAGGTAGGTAAGTAGGCTTAAGCTAGGTTAGTGGGTAGCTTAGGTGAGTAAGATTATGTAATATGTTATTCACAAACCTTTTTTATTGGCTCATGTCCCAAGTGGTATTTGCATATATTTTTTAATGCATGTGTTATGTGTAGTTTTTTTCATCTACTTATGTAGTTCACAAATTTGAACTTGTTGACAAAACATATAGAACAATTTTTGTGAAAGAGAAACACTACAACATTATTTCACATCCTTTGTCCCATATAGAAATAACCTATATTTTTACCCAACTTCCTACTACATATGATTCAACCTTCCTAACCTAATCTAAGTCTAAGTTTTTAAAAAATCACATAGATAAATATAAATGTCTAGCCTACCTTATCCTATAAGTACTTACTTATGTAACCTAACTAGCTACCTATTTAACATATATTACATAAGTGGGCTATATGTAGTCATTATTTATTTAACCTACCTACCTAGATTACCTACTTAAGTAGGTAGGCAAGTTGAATAGGTAATAAAGATAAATAGATCCAAAGGTACGTAGGTAGGTTAAATAGGTAGGTGGGTACGTAAACATAAGTAGATAACTTAAACTAGATAAATAAATACATTAAGTAAGTAGGTAGGTAGGTAGGTATGGAGGTAAGCATGGGTAGGTACATAAGTTAACATAAGTATGTAGATATGTAATTTAAGCAAGGTAAGTAAATACACATAAGTAAGTAGGTTGGTACATTAGGTGAATAAATAAGTAGGTGGGTAAGTAAGCATAGGTAGGTAAGTTAGGTAGGTGGGTAAGCAACCTAGGTAGCTAGATTAGGTACGTGGGTAAGTAAACATAGGTAGGTAAGTTGGTTAGGTGGATAAGTAGCGTAAGTGAATAGGTGGGTAGGTTAACATAGGTAGGTAAGTAATCATAGGAAAATAGGTTAGGCAAGTGGTTAGGTAAGCATAGGAAATAAGTAAGTGAGTAGGTAAACATAGGTAGGTAAGTTAAATAGGTGGGTAGACCTATATAACATAGGTAGGTAGGTAGGTTAGGTAGGTGGGTAGGTAAGCCTAGGAAAGTAGGTTAAGCAAGTGGTTAGGTAAGCATAGGTAAGTAGGTTAGGTAGTTGGTAAGCATAGTAAATAGGTTAAATAAGTGGGTAGGTAAACATATGTGGGTAGGTAGGTAGATTAGGTAAAATAATAAGCCTCCCTATTTATGATTGATCTCCAATTGCTTATATCCCTATATATATCTCTTTACATAATATATTTTAAATATATCCTTAATAACCCTTAATATACATTTAGGGATTTTACGTTTATGTCGTTGTTGTGATCAATATTTGGATATATGTGTAATTAATGTGATATGTGATGGCCTAAATAGATGATAAATCATTCACAATTCATTTGCTTGGGAAAATTAGTTGCCATTAATTACATACCAAGTTGAAAATATGTTTAATGGAAGAAATGTTATAGTCATGCATTCATAATAGTTACTAAAAGACATTTTACATGTCACATACGAATACATGGTTAGGTCTGGGAATTAATAATAACATGGTAAATCATTATGAAAAAAATGGTGTTTTGCAACTGGCCTTGTAACTTAATTTTTTACTTGGAATGACCACTTGCAACTCATTGTATTTCTAGGCTATGAATGTTATCAAACAAGTTGCATGAATGACAAGAGTCACAACTCAACTTATATATAGTGCAACTCATTGCAATTCAATTATAATTTAATTATAATATTGTTGAAACAACTCATTATGCAACTCCATTACAATTATAACCATAATGTCATGTTAACATTATTAATTTTCATCCATCTGTTAAAAATTGACACGTGGCACAATGATGAATTTTGGATTAAAATTTTTTTTTAAAAAAGTATTGATCTCCCTCGTTTATTATGATTGTTAATGATGGTTCGATATTATGACATGTGAATGTTAATCTAAGCCATCCATTATGGATGCCCATAGATTTTGACACAATATGTAATCAAATTGTGCCACATGTCGTTAAAATAATTGGAAAATTTATTATTTTTGAAATATTGATCTCCATCATCCATTATAATTCTTCATTTTAGATGGTCTTCAATTGTGACATGTTGTGTAATCAGGAGTTGCCATTTGACATTAATTGAGATTTGAAATATATATATAGCTAGGTAGGTCAATAAATAGGGGTTACCATTACATACCTGTTTATCTACGTAAAAAAATACGGCCTACTTACTTACATAAGTAAGTAAATAGGGGTTGCCATTACATACTTATTTACCTACCTACTTAGGTAGGTAGAAAAATATGACCTACTTATTCACGTAGGTAGGTAAATAAAGGTTATCATTACATACCTACCTACCTACTTAAATCTACTTACCTATCTATTTAGGTAGGTCAAAAAATGCGACCTATTTATTCACATAGGTAAGTAAATAGGGGTTATCATTACATTTCTACTTACCTACCTACTTAGGTAGGTGAAAAAGTATGACCTATTTATTCACATAGGTAGGTAAATAAGTAACAAAGTAAAATCATCTATTTAATTAATTTTGGACTTTTGAAAAGTCCAAAATTATCAGTTTAGTCCATAATTAACTAAATACATGTTTAAAATGGTAGATGAGCTAAATAATATCCATGTAAGTATTTTATTTTATTTTATGTCTTGCTTCTAAGGTTACATTTATTTGACTTCATTTGAAATTATAAAAATATTATCCCACATGCTTTGTGTTTGTTTTAATTTTGAAAATGATACAACTAAATAGGTAATTATATGATAATTATATATGTGAATTTATTATTTAATAATTAATTATCTGAAATAATGATTTGAATTAATTAATTGAGTCCATAAGTTTAATGTAGATTATTTGATATTTAATATTCATAATCTGAATAAAGTATTTGATAATGAATTATTTGATGAAATATCCATATAATCAGTCTAATTCAGATAATTAATAAATTATTTAAAAATAATTATCGAAAAACCACTTAAGTAAAAAACAATTCTTATATTTTTTCTTTTCTTTTCATAGCAAGTGGGGATTAACAAACATTAGATTTGATAACTTACCAATGGAATTAAAAAGTAAAAACATGATGCTAAAAAAATAATAATGTATGTATTCAAAGCCTTTGTTAATTTTGTACAAATAATATAATAATGAATAATAATATCAATTCATCAATAATTAATACTCAATTGATAAAATGATTATATCATATTAATATGACTTTGTAAATAATATAACTTAATCATACATTAAAATAAATATGGTATATTTTAAAACAAACCACATAAAATCAAATTGAATTTTTTTATTTTAGCATTACCATAATATGAACAAATATATGTTCAATATACCTTGAATACAAACTAATTGTCTTTAGAGACCATGAATATGAATTGAATATGTTTAATATATATTGAATATGAGCTAAATATATTTTCAATGTAATCCATAATGCTTTCATGTATATTAAATGTATAAGCACACCATAAAAAGTAACTAATTTATAATTAATTTTGCAATTAAATGAACATATAGGCCTATTATTAGATTAAAAATGCAAGAAGTTAATCAATATGAAAGGATGTGCAATTTAGTATTTAGACCATAATTGCAAAAATAATAATAAATTTTTAAAATGATGATTAATGGTAATAAGGATAAAACATAGTTGCAAATGATAGATAATTGCATGTACTCACAAATTGAATGGTTGCATAATGCAAGATTTTTAGGAATAAAAGTTTGTTAAAATTTAATGTTTATTAAAATAATTTTAAGTGTATTAGGGTTTATATAAAGTTTGTTAGAATCTCATGTTTATTAAATATTAGGGCTTTTAAGGTATAAGGTTTGTTAATGTTTTCAGATTTTGAGTATGTCTAGTGTTTGTCAAAAAAATATTTAGATAAGGCTCAAAAGTTGAAAGGAGAAAATATAAAAAAATTTGAGAGTAGTGAACATGGTTTATGATAAGTAACTAATTTGAACCTCATGCCTAATGCATAGGGTGTGTGTATTCGATGGTACATATTACAAAATTACAATTACAAAGTACATTTCCAAAACCTCTTTTATATACGACATTCCGCATGTATCCATCGGGACCCTAGCCGTTGAAAATCTTGATGTTTACATTGCTTGTGACCTATGAGATAATAACACACAACTGACCATGGTAATAGACCGGATACGACAAATATACCCAACGTCGTTCAACTTGTAAGTAAGTAGTAAGTTACTTATTTAGTAGGTATCAATCTATTGAAAATTATTTCTTTGTTTTTGTATGTTGATAAGTTCCAATATCCAGACCCCCTCCTTGTTCATAATGGTTAAGGTTTCTAGTGCAGCCAATTTTCACATGCATCATAATAATATCTTTGGCATCTAGCATATTATTATTATCGGCAAAACTGTTTTTATAGGCAATCTGATCATTGCAATTACCAATATATTTATTAAGTTTGTGTGCTAAAATGGCAACTGACATCCATTGCCATTATTAGTATGGCAAATGCGAGCCTTAAAATTGCCAATATCTAATAAAAGTGTGTTTAACGGGTACTCGCTTTGACATCCATTGAACTATAATAAAAAATTATGGCAATGTAAAAAGCATTGAAAATTTCCAATATTCTAAATAAAATTTCAAAAAAAAAAACAAGCCCAACCCAACTCTTTCAGTGGTTGTTGAGAAAGAGACAGGATGAGTGTACCTAAGTCCAAAAACCCCAAAATAAAAAATAAAAATAAAAATAAAAATTTACAACATTAATATATATTATTTTCCACCGCATCACGTCTATATTTCACTTTTTCTTCGCCCTATTGGAGTAAACAAACCATGACAAGACGAATGGATGATCGGATGGATGGACGGATGGATGAAATGATGTTTCATGACGTCCTTTATTATATGTAACTAGTTTGAACCCTGTGCTTAATGCACATGTGTGTGTGTATTTAACGGTACATTACATATGTGCCAAAAATAAATATTACACAATGACGGCCAAATGTTGCAAGCGACATGCAGCAGCTTATCGGACAACACAAAATGCTTTCCCATATTTTTGGTCGAACAAATCACAAAATTTATTTTTAAAAAATCACTAAATGCGAGTATGCCAAAAAAATCACATAACACTAATTTTTCTAATGTTTGGAAAAAATTATCCAAACTATAGAAAACTAGCAAAAAGAAAAAAGAAAAAAAACTATCCCAAACACTAAAACCTATGTTCAAATGTGACAAAGTTTTTTTTCCTACCAAAAAAAAAGATGCATTTCTCAAAAAATTTCAATTTTTTTCTTTGAGAAAAGGGAATTTTTGAAAAAAAATTCTCTTTTTTTTTTTTTAGAATTCTAACTCATAATTTTGAGAGAATTCACCATGAAACAAATTGGTTAGATTTTGGGTTGGGTGCATAATTTTTTTTTTAATATTTTTAATTTGATGACATCCGCTAAAAATATTATTAATTTTCAATTCAATATATATATCTATGTATTCCACTTTTTCTTCGCCCCGTTGGAATAAATAGACCATGACGGGATGGACGGATGATCGGACGGATATGAAGCATCATTTCATCCATTTGTCTCATCATTGTAGGGCTTTGGCATGTGTGCCATCTCTTCCTATTGTTTTTTTCGTTGTGTCGAGTTTATATTTCATTTTTTCTCCACCCTGTTGGAATAAACAGACCATGACGAGACGGATGGATGACTGGATAGATGGACGGATGGATGACGGGATGGATGGATGAAATGATGCTTCATGACCCGACATCCTTTAAACCTTCCTCTCATGAGCATCCCATTTATGTAAACCTTCTGATATGACGCTTCTTACGTTCAACCATAACTGAGGTGCAGACAAACAATTAAGTAAACCCCTAAACCTTGAAATGTAGAAATCTGCCGCCACCTTAAACCCTAATTGGCATCCTGCCATTTTTTTCCTTTTTTTTGGAATAATTAATCACACTTATACACATATAAGCCAATGAGAAAACTTAACATGAATTGGGGAGGGCACAACATTTTTATTCTAGGTTGAAAGGGGGTTGAAGGAGGGATTTTTTGCTTAGCATGTGGTGCTCTTCTATCTAGGTAGGTTTGCATGAGCCCTAGTTGACCTACTAAGAAGATACTTTCTAAAATTGGAGTTAACTTACATTTGAACACACTGCCCTTCTCTTTTGGTGGTTTTCTTTTCTAATTTTATTTCAAGTACTTTGCCTAAAGTTGAATTGTCACATATATAAACGTGTCACATGGAAGCCCTTATGCTTCTATTTTAAATAGTGAGGATGACATAGTTGCATCCATCCGGATGGATGACGAGATACATGGATGAAATGATGCTTCACATCACGACATCCTTTATCATATGTAATATCATTCAAGAATAAAACACCCTTCCCTATTTGACAAAGGGAAATTCCATTTCATAAACCTTGCTAATTAACACCAAAAGATTCCATTCAATGTTTTATGTTTCAAATATTAATTGTGTTTGCAATGAAAGGGTTTAATGTGTTATTGTGATGGATTATTTTTCCATCTTCCTAGGCTAGAACTAGCATTTTTTTTGTGTATGAAATTTCACCAAAATGTGAGTTTTTAAAATTAGAATGTAATATTATATCACAATATTCCCATTTTTTTGAATTTTTTGCCAAATTTGAAGAACTCGTTTTTGCCACATTTGGACTTTGAATTTAGTTGGTCACATTTTTTCAATGGGATTTTTATTATTATGTAAACAAATTTTAAAAACATGTTGCCATTTAATGTTAAATCACTCTTGAGATTGTAACCAATGACACAACATTATAAAATTGAAAAAAAAATCATTAGCTACAACATCTAAGTTGGTAATTTTTGTGTTTTTCTAAGGGTCTTTTAAGTAATGCTTTTAAATGGCAAATGACAACCTTTTAAATGGTCCATTCAAAAAGATGAACATTGATGAAAAGTCTTTTGTGTTACTACCTTGTTAGCTTCAACATTAATTATATTGTTTTCAAAAATGTTGAATTTACACCATTTTTTTCAAATAAAAAAAGTGAAAGAAAATATTCAATTTTCAAAAAATAATTGAAATAAAAATTTCAAAATTAATTGATTATTCAATAGACATGCGTTGAAGCTGCCAAAATACTTGGGCAGTTCTCTGCATTCAATTGGATGCCTTGGGTGAACTAACACCTACATTAGTACCGTGTAAAAATCTCAAAGGTTTTTTTTTAACAACTTTTAAACGTTGTTGACATATCTATCTATGAAACAAGGTTCTTTGTTTGTTTTGTTTTGTACCAATGAGATCCACCGAACCTGGATGCTTCACTTTGCATTTTTTGTCTCTTTCAAAAGCTCTCAAGGAGGGTTGCATCAACTTGGTTTCATGGTGTTTGGACTTGCGGTGTAGAAGTTTTTTAATTTATGATTTCTTCACTGAAAACTAAATTGAATCATAGCTGAAAATTTTGGAGGAATTGGAATGTGCCTTTGGTGTTGTTCGAAAGATCTTGATAAGCATGATTTAATGGAATTTATTTGGTAAATTTTGAATTCAGAATGTGGGAAATATTGATTTTTAAGTGATTTCTGCTACTGAAAATTCAAATAAATTCCAAAAAACCAGGTTTTGGAAGGAAAAATCATTCGAGGATATGGTAACACTTGGGCCAACGGCACAGGCCGCACTAGTCTATCTATGAAGGAAGGTAATTTGTTTTGTAGTTATGAGATCCACTGAACCAACCAGATGTTTCAGATCGTGTTTTTGGTGTGTTTGGAAAGCTTTACGATGAGGAGAGGTGCATGGGCTTTGATTCTATGACATTTGGACTTGCAGTGCAAAAGTTCTTGAATATTGAATAATTTCTTCACTAAAAATTAAATTAAATCATAGCTGAAATTTTTGAAGGAATTGGAATGTGCCTTTGATGTTGTTGGAAAGATCTTGATGAGCAAGAAGACAAGCAAAACAAGTGTTGGACACAACTTGATGGGGGGTAGATAGCATCTTGCCAAATAATTGTGGATGAAGTACACATGGTTGATCTGAGAGCTTGAATGGGAAGACTTTGTATCTGCAGCATTGCTCAAGCTTGAATATGGCCATCGTCGCTGCTGCTGTTACTCCTCGTCCTTTTCATCGTTGAGTCTAGCAGCAAGCTAACAGTGTTTCTAGAGCTTTGCAAAAGCCCGAGAGGGGAGAGAAAGAGCAATTTGAGTAGAGGAGGAGGAGGAAGAGGAGGAAGAAAAGCGTGGCAATTTTTTTTCATTCGTTCCTTAATTCACTAGTTTTGTGCAAAATCACGGCAGGGTGTGCTGAAAAAGGTCGGGCCCGCCATCGTTGCTATCCTCTTGCAACGCCAACTCACTGTAGCAGGAGTGGGAGGAACAAAACAACCCCCACCCCGCGTTCATTCACCTGGTACCCATCCCCTGCCCTCTCTTTCATCGGGCTACATTATAGGTAACCTACGTTTACTTAGTAGGCCTACCATTCAAGTCCGCCATTTTAAATCCAATTTTTTTGTTTTTTTTTTGAAATAGGTATTTAAATAATAATCAGAAAACGAAAATTCATTTCCAAAACACGAAAAAGATTATTAGTTTTTTTTTTTTTTTGAAATAGGTTTTGAAGATGGGGATTTTTTTATAAGAAATTTCCATATTTGGTGTTCGGATGTGAGCTCCCTAAAAATTGCTGTCGAAAGGATGGCCGAGTACGACGCCTCATAGTTTCACCTTCGTAGTCTGAAGTGTGTCCTGAGCCTTGACGATAAGTAAGCCCAAGCCGTTTGCGCGCTCTACCGCATGTCAGGAAAAACGAAGGTAGAACAACATCTAGCAATTGTTGACCATTTTTTCGAAACATTTAACCTAAAGTCTGAGAAAAGCCAGAAGGCACAAAGTCACAACGACGACAAGTTCAACACGCTGCTTGAACATGTTCAAAAGAAGATCGAAACACAAATTGCACAGTCGCAACAGATCTTTGAACAGGTCACCAACAACTTTCTGGAATGTATCACAATAACCCAACAGTCAGCCCCTACTCCTAGTCATGACAATGAGGTTACAAAACAACTTATTAAGGAGGTGGTGGAGGAGTCAGGGGGAAAGTGGCTGGACATTGTGAAGAAGATGGGAAAACAGATGGAAAACTTTGTCAGCCAAGGTGAGGCCAAGGAACGCTCCACACACTCTTGCAATGCACGTATCATACGATTTGATGAAACAGAAGGCGAAATAACACAACAACTACTAAATAAAGTCAATAGGTCAGGTTTTACAAGGACAGATGAAGCTAGCCATCAAGGCTGTGGCAGCAGTGCGCCAGCCTCTCAATAAGAGAGCTGAGACCAAGCTTGGGACTGTACGCACACGAGCTGTACTTGTTACTTTTGCTACAGCTGAGGATAGAAAAGTTGTCTGTCAAAACTGTGTAGCCCTGAAAGGTACCCGCTGGGGCCAAGAATAGGATTTGACCAAACAGTAGCAAGAGTAAAAGAGGGCATCATGGCATCTATTTGAGAAGGCCAAAGTGGAAAAGAAGAAAGCTTACTAGCGTGGTGCAGACCTTTACATCAATGACACCAAAGTCACAGCCTAACACTAGGGGTGTTGGGACCAGAAAGCATTACGAGTCTCCCTGTGGAACATCCATGGGGGGACAAACACGAAGTTAAGTACCAGTTCACATATACAGAGACTGTTTGATGACTCAGATGTTGTTGCACTGATTGAAACACACTTGTTCCCTGATGAAACACCACTGCATATGCCTAGTTTTCAATGTTTACACAATCCACGCCTTGTATTTGACATGAGCTTAGTCAGAGCAGCGGTGAAGCATAGTGGTGGTGTTGTAGTATTTGTGAATGACTCATGGTCAGACTATGTATCCCTATGGAAACAGAGCACAGATGGCACTAGGTTGTGGCTGTAGTTCCAGCGTTTGGGGGTTGCACCGTTGTTTTTGGCTGTAGTGTATGCTCCACCCAAAGGGTCCCCATATGCTAATGAAGGCTTGTTTGATAACATTGTTGCAAAGGTCGGCATGATTCAGGATCTTGGGGGCAGTATTTTATTGACTAGTGATTTCAATGCAAGGACTAGTGCAGCTGACAACTATGTTGATTGTTGTTACGCTGCCATTGGGGAATGACTTCCCAGAGGTTTTGCCTTAGCGACATTACTCGGACAAGGGGGGGTTAAAAGGTTGGCACAATGAGTTTTTAGACCTTTGTCGCTCCTTGGGATTGCTCATTCTCAATGGCAGGATCGCAGGCGATGAATTAGGGGAGTGCACTTGCTTTGCCAATGGCGGCTCCAGCCTTGTGGATTATA
>Ga0116227_10008996_pt1 | contig 18393 bp, 16 predicted proteins | sample S1TSphgellanicum_FD_89693 | JGI IMG/M metagenome (GOLD analysis project Ga0116227, IMG submission 89693) | Host-associated microbial communities from peat moss isolated from Minnesota, USA - S1T2_Fb - Sphagnum magellanicum MG | ecosystem: Host-associated > Plants > Peat moss > Unclassified... | reverse complement strand
CCCTGTGAACATTAGATCTGAAGTAGAAGGTTGCATTTTGGAGAATTTTAAGGTTGCCATCCCACATGCAACCCACAAGAAGTTTCAGTACCAAGCTTACATGAACCAGAAATTGTTTGATGGATTTGACAATTGTTACTTCTCCACTTTGCTTGAAGCTGTTGAGAAATCACCCACTGATTTTTTGTCAATGTAGCAAGCTGAGCGGTACCAAAAGGAAAGCTTCCAACAGTTCCAGGAGTATGATCTTTGGAAGTTCACAGTCAAGATGCTGGTTGAGGATGCAAAACATGACTTGTTTCTTAAGAAGTTTTGCTTCCTGAAGTTCCAGGCCATCTTTGACAAGCACACAGAGAATCAACTCTTTGGGCATCTTGAACACAGTGACTGCATCCTGCAGATGGAGAAGCACCTCGACCCACCATTCTACACAAGTTTCTGCAAGTTTGCTGTTTCAGTGTGGCAGGTGTAGTTGCCATTATTTTATTTTCTTCTTGAGACAAACTCTGGATCTAAACTTCTACCTACAGTATCAGGTATACAACGCATTTCAAGCCAAGCCTCAAACTGCAGTTGGAGTGACACTAAGCTAATGTACTGCAGTCAGTTACTTGAAATGCTAAAATGCACCATTACTAGTCATCTCTTTCTCATTGAAATGCATTGACTCATATCTGAAAAAGTGGTCCCAAACATGGGATCAAGACTTGCCTTGCAAACATGTGAAAATTGTCCATCAGAAATCATACAAGCATCTATGAGGAGGTGAAAATCAAATGACCATTGTACAGAAAAGAGACTAGAGGGATCAGAGCTTGCAGCTGGTTGCCCACTAATTCTGTCAGTGGATTATCCCTACTTGGAGCTCCATCCCCAACTTTGGATCCAGCCTGACCCAACATTGATCACTACCTATTGAAATATCCTGCAACTGTCTGCTTCCCAATTGTGGCTTATTCTCAGTAATGCTGTGATTGTTGCCATCCTACTCCAACTCTTCACTCTCTACACTCTCAAGAGTAAACATGGGTTGTTACAAAACTGCAAAATGATCCATTCTCTGATTTTTTCCAGTGGCATTAAACCCCTTGAAAGCCACAATCATCCACACCACAGTGACTTTCTCAGCATGCAAACCAGTTCCTTCTATTCTCTTAAGAAATGCATGACCAATCCGAGCTCCAAAAGGAAAGCTGTGAAAAGAAAATGAAAGCATCTCACAATGTGTAGTCAATACCTGTGGCCCTTGTGACAAAGAGAGAGGAAAGTCTGAAAGTCAAAAGCTTGAGTTCATCTGCCATTGATAGACTGTCCATGCGTCACAGCCCACTGTGCCCATCACAACCAAGGCCGCCAGCGATCATTTTCTGCACGCTCATTTCACATCCTCCCTTTACAAAATCTCCGATTCAGAAATCTGAATTTTATAGCTTGGTCATCTGGGTTTCAACACTATTATTACGGGAATTTCCCATGAGTTCGGGTTTGAGGACCTATGTAAGCTAATTTGCTGAAGTTAGTTCAGAAACATGGCTTCCCAAATTGAAAAAGAAGGAAATATTGCAAACAGTTTATAGTTGATCAAAAGAAAGGAGAAATTTCAAGTTTCCTTATCATATTATGAGTAAAAGAATGTCAAGATGATTGCATTGGTTTAAGACAAGCATGAATTCCCCATCTCAGAAGGCTTGAAATCCCCATCTTCAAACTTCACACTGGATTTCCTTCTGCAGGGCTGAGAGAAGGAGCATGTACTCTGAAAACATATGCAGAAACTGAAGAGCAGAAAATCCAGTTTGGCATCAAAAGCAGAGGAAGAAGCACAACATTAGACATCACCTCCGTTTCAGGTTCTCGTGAAAAGCTTTCTTGTGAATTCGCTTGTCTCGCTCCTTGCGAGCGAGCACCTGGAGATGAGACAACTTGGTGCTATCCTGTAACCCTACAGCATGTCATAACCTGTAACCCTAACCCGTCCCCGCATTCTTCTTCCGGCGCTCTCTGCTGTCGAGGTAGGTAGTTCCAGATGCCGCTGGTCTCTGCGGAAACAGCAGGTATTGTGTGTTGCAGCTACCTTACTTGCTATGCGATCCATGATAATGTTCACTGCATTTTGCAACAACAAACCAGACTTGAAACCAGGAGAGAGAGGGAGAGAGAGAGAGAGCAGAGAAACTCCACTCAGAGAGCCTTTTACGTTATGAATTGTGAAGGTTAGCAGTAGGGAGCTAGGGCTCATACCAGACAAAGGAAGGGAAACTTTTTCTTCACGTCTTTTCCACTAGAGAATCGAGCACAGGAGAGCAGAGATGCCGCATCCGTCAGTAGTATTGGCAACTGCGGGCTATGATCACACCATTCGCTTTTGGGAAGCAACGACTGGACGATGCTATCGAACTCTGCAGTACACGGACTCGGTACGTTCCCATTCTTTGTCATTTTTTTTTTCTCGAACTCTCCATGGTTTGAACAAGAGCTGAAGGGAGCTCAGATTGCAAAAGATTTGTGTTCACTTCACGATTTCCTAAAAAGAAACACAACTGTTTCATGTTTTTTCTCCATAGAATCTTTCAAGAGAAACTCTGGTAGTTTCATCAGGATACTTCTTCTACAGAAGATCAGATCGTCTCTGTGCTCATTTCGTCTGTGCCTTTGCAGCAAGTCAACAAGTTGGAGATTACTCCAGACAAGCAGTATTTGGCAGCAGCTGGCAATCCATATATTCGCCTCTTTGATGTCAATTCCAGTCATCCACATCCTGTATGTATCCTATCTGTTTGATTTCCAGTTTTATATTCAGTTCTGCGCACAGAGAGCTGTTGTTGTTGTTGTTGTGTATCTACATGTGCAACCCATGCTGAGACTTGACTGCAATTGATATCAGCAACAACACAGTTTACAACCCCTATACACCTAGGGTTCTCTGAGCTGCAATCCTGAAACATTACCATGATCCCCAACTCTGAACTCTAAACCCTATTTTACTGTGTGGTTCTACTACTCTCTGAAATGCCATGTTTTGTCACTATGTTTTACTTGTACTCTGTTTAGCTATGAAATGCAAAGCACTGTCTCAAATGCCAATGTTTTGTCACTGTGTTTTACTTGTTTTACTCTGTTCAGGAATGAAAAGCTTTGCTTGCAGGTGTGTGTAGTCCTGTATGCAAGTGCTTTGTTATGACCAATCTTGTGACTGAGCTGTTAGACACTCTTGAGGAATTTCTTTGGAAACTTGCTGAGCAACTTTGTGGGGTTGGAAACTGGAATGTGGTGGCAGGTTATAACCTATGACCTCCATACGAATAATGTTACAGCAGTCGGTTTTCAATGTGATGGAAAGTGGATGTATTCTGGCTCTGAAGATGGCACTGTGAAGATCTGGGATCTTAGGTACAGTTCTACAGTTTTACCCAATCTTTTTGTTTTGTGTCACTGAACAAAGTAATAGGTGTCTATGACACTTAGCTCATCGGGGTTCCTTAGAGGGCCACACTATTTGTGTAACATCTTAGTGGCTATTTGTTGAAATTTTTTTGTCTCTTGAGTTTTGTATTGCACAGTAGCAGGGATATTCCAGGGACTAAATCATCAAGGCATCTCCAGTATTCCTAAGAATTTGTTGTCATGGTTTCAAACCTTGTATTCATGATGACAGCCTCAGTTAACAATGTAACAACTATTCAATTGTTTTACTCTGTTTTTATTAAACTTATTTTAGTGTTTCAGAGCACCTGGTTGTCAGCGGGAATATGAGAGCCGGGCAGCTGTCAACACTGTTGTTCTGCATCCAAATCAGGTGCATCTCTAACCACCAGTTCCATCATCTTGGTATACTTACAGTCTGCTTGTCAGCTCAGGCTTTTGATTGTATCAGTCTTAAGTCTAGAGGCCAATTGTCAATTTCTTCCTGACCGTTGATGTCAAATGGTTGCTCTCATGATGGATGTGATCCATTATACCACAGATCCTTTTGGTGTTTGTGTGTCTGTAGAATCCTTGTCCAGGGTACCCACCATGTTGAAATCATGTTCTTGTGCTAGATGTCTTCAGGTTACTGTTTTCTGACTGTCAGATCTTTATGTCCATGTTTCCTGAAGCTATTTAGGATAGTGAACAGCCAATATCATGATTGACTCTTCCCTTTGCTTCTGGATATGCAACAGAGACTCAGGCCACAGATTTTTGTTAAAATTTTTGCCCTAAGTTTTGAGCAGATTATATTGTTGTCTACCCACTTGTTGGGGCTGATGAAGTCAGTGGGGAGTAATGGCAGCTAGTTGTTTTGATAAACCAGACTTTGTGAGTGATACTCACAAGGCTATGACTGCCCTCATTCTGATTGTGTTTGGTTTGGTTTGGTTTGGGCAGATATGACACAAAATTTGTGTGCTAACCTTTCATGCTGTTGTGGAGTTTATCTCTGCAACCATGTCACTAAAATAATAGATAGGAGTCAATTGAAAGTAGTCTGATCTTTGAAGGAGGTAATTGATAGATAAAATGTGCACAAATGCAGTCCATAGATGATGGGTTAACCTGTAGTGAATGTGCACTACTGTGTGTTCAATTTCAGACAGAGCTGATATCTGGAGATCAGAATGGTAACATCCGCGTGTGGGATCTCACAGCCAACTCCTGTAGCTGTGAGCTGGTAGGTGTTCAATTCTCAGTGTTCCCTTGTATTTTTGCTGTTGCTGTTGCTTCATAAAAAGAGAAAAGTTTAGCCTTGGTTCAGGTGATGTTCAACTCCATGGAGGCCCACATTTGGCCTAAATGGATATTGGCCTGTAATGTCACAATCCCACCAAAATGGTCAACTGCAGGAGGTTAGGCATGTGGGGAATTCTGGTGCTCTTCCTAATTTCTTGTTGGATTGATCATGTGATCATGGGTGACTCTTATAAGTGTTGTTGTCATGAAACAGGTTCCAGAGGTGGATACTGCTGTGCGATCATTGACCGTTATGTGGGATGGGAGTCTAGTAGTTGCAGCCAATAATAATGGGACTTGCTATGTCTGGCGTCTCCTCCGAGGAACTCAGGTTTTGCTAAAGCTGGATTTTCATGTAATCTCAAGATTTTATGTGGCAATAGAAAGGAACTGTGAAACTTCCTGATGTATGTCAGTAGATGAGCAGGACTTGCTTTTTCTGTTACACTTTTGGGGGCATTATTGCAGCATTGAGTGGGTACTAGTTTCTGAGTTGGACCTACTAGAAGACCTTGATTCCCAAGATGTCATGGATATCAAAACTTCTGACCAGTCAATACCAGGAATGACTGATTCTGGCAATGTCAAACCTCTGCATTCTGAAAATAGGCTGTAATTCTTCCCTTAGCAGTTTGTTACTATCTACACTCACAAATTCTACATGACAGTGGCAAGGAGCCTGCAGTAAAAGTAGGGGTACAGTAGGTCACTGATCTGGAGATTTGTCTTTATACGTGAATCTCAGGATTTTCCTCTTTCATTATTGTCTATTTTATGCATGCATTATAGCATTATTCTGTTTCAAGCAGCAGTATTTTGTCTCAGGGGAAGATGATCTCACATGAGCACCAAACTGAACAGATTCATATCTTTCTGTTGATTGGCATGGTGTTAGATGATTACAAATTTTGAGCCATTGCACAAGCTTCAAGCTCACAACAAATACATCCTCAAGTGCTTGCTTTCACCTGAGTACTGTGAGCCTACCAAGTAGTGGCTTCTCTCTATCTTCTGGGTGTTTTCCATTGGTGCATTTTGTGGTTGTATTCACATAATGATTGGTTTTCAGCATATTTTGTGCTTGTTCATCAAAGAGGGCCACATGACCCAGCAAATGTAATTATTCACAGGGACCTGTTGATGTAAATTTTGCTGCAGATACTTAGCGACAACCTCATCTGATCATACTGTAAAAATCTGGAATGTTGACGGATTCAGGGAGGAGCGTACCCTAACAGGTACATGTCTGTGTTATGCAGTTGTACAGTCTGTTTAAGCTTTTCATTGTGGCTTCTGGAACTGGGAAATACTATTTCTAAGGGCATTGGAAATGTTCATCCTTGTCTGGAGGATTCAAATGAGCCCCTATATTTCTTGGATAAGCATGGCCATTTCTGGAATGTCCAAACCATGGTACCCAGATCTGGACCATTTGAATCTGCATATGATGAACTCCATTTGGATTGGAAATGCAGGGCATACTGGGTGGGTGTGGGACTGTGTATTCTCAGTAGATGGTGCTTTTCTTGTGACAGGTCAGTTAATTTTGCCCCTTTGTACTTCTTTTTAGTTCTCAATGTTTTTGCAGAATCCATGTGCTTTAGAAATGCATCAGCAGCATATTAAATTCAAAGAGTATTCCATTTATGTCAAGTTTTTACCAAAAAGTATTTTACCAAAGTATTACTGGACTGGGTGATTCTGGGCAGCCTCATCTGACAATAGTGCTCGACTATGGGAGCTATCAACTGGGGAGGCCATTCGTGTGTACCAAGGGCATCACAAGGCCACTGTGTGTTGCGCATTACATGATGGCACTGAACCTTCTGCAGTGTAATGTTAACCATAATCTCTGTGTATACTATCAAAACAAATGTTGCCATGTGTGAGAACTCAAATGCCTTAGGCTTATTTTCCTTCCAGCACAGGTCTGTGGAAGGTTTGTCACCTATTGAGGTCTTTTAGAGGATCAGGACCAGGTATGTGCAGATTGTTAAAGGTACACAGCTCAGTATAGCATATGTCAGGGGTCAGTTTCCTAGGTCTTCTGATGAAAGAAACTGTATTCATATAGTGTGTCTAAACAGAAGCCCTTGTCTAGAAAAGGCAACTGATCATGGGTATTATTGAATTGCACACTAGGTTGAATGGTACATGACTAAATATGTTAGGTTTCCATGAGATTGTCAGGAACAAGAAATGCATTAAGGACATGTTGCAAAGGGTTTATGTTTCTTTGCACAAATACCATGCTATTTTGTTGGTCAAAGTGGAAAAAGTGGTAGTAATACTCTCTGGAGAAGACAGTTATTTCCCCCAGAAACAACGTGCATTTCAATGTTTTTTCTCGAGGTATGTGGAAACAAACACATGTGATGTTTTATCAATACTATGTAGATAAACAGCACCAAACACCTTGTGAACTGTACACTGTCACATTCCCATGCATTGTTTTTCCATTACTTTGCAAATGTCAAATCTTAAATTTTCTTTGCAGTTCCTGTCAGCATATTCCCCCAGAAACAATGTGCATTTCAATGTTTTTTCTTGAGGTATGTGGAAACAAACACATGCGATGTTTTTATCAATACTATGTAGATAAACAACACCAAACACCTTGTGAACTGTACACTGTCACATTCCCATGCATTGTTTTTCCATTACTTTGCAAATGTCATATCTTAAATTTTCTTTGCAGTTCCTGTCAGCATACTGTACCCAAATGCAAGAAGAATAATTCCAAGTGCTCCATTGTACTTCAGAGTCCATCAAGAAGTCTGTTGATAGTGCTGTGTGTAGACAACAGAATTTCAGGTCTGTACTTATCAAAGAAGATGAGTTCAAAAACTCATTACATTCAGAAGTAAAAAGAGCCTAACTTTGTTCTTCTACCTCAGGGGTTACTAGCTCTTCCACTGCAGCTGCCATCAACTCCTCAAATTGCTCTGATTTGCCTAAAGTAATCTCCACCTGTTTAATGCTCTCCTGTATTAGTGTGACCATAAGCAAAGTCACAATATCATGAACCACAAGAAGCTGCAGTCGCTTAGATCATGTTGCAAAGAAATTAAAAACCTCCAAGATTTTGATTCCTGACTGAATTTGAGAGAGGAACAACGAAAGTGCTACAAAGAGAAGACTAAAGGATCTTGCATGAGAAGTTTGATTTCATGTTAGCAAACTAGCCAATTGCCTTTAGAGCTTTTGGCCTAGGTATAATTACTCTGCCATTTGACAAACAAATAAAGAGGAACAGCTACTATTTGCCAATTTCATCACAACTCTAGATACCTCAAATCACTTTTTTCAACATTCAAGAATATTGTTGAGTTTGTCCTTGACAACAGTCAATGCAGAGAGTTCTACACCATGCTGTGTACAAATCAAAATCAATAGAAAGTTTTCTAACAAAAGAGGTCAGCAAAAGCTTAGTGATGAAGAAGAGCAGCACTATAATATAAGAGTACTTAAAGATAGTGTACCTTTGCTTTTTGAATAAGACATCCTCTAACCTCATCTCGCATGTCCACAGTTGATGTCAAAATTTCTGTTGGTGGCCATTATTACCACAAAAATCAAAGCTATTTTCAAAGAGCTAGTCTATGTCCAGACTTTTAGATCAGAACTCTCAAGCATTCCATTGAGGAGCTCACTTAAAATTGCAGCAAATTGTACCAAGAGAAGTGCCACATCGAAGAATAAGTGAGAGTTTCACGTACTTTTCTCAATAGCCAATCCATTATTCTTCAAGATTTCAGCAACTGTAACAACGGTCGCAATGGCTGCAGGAGAACAAAAAAAGGAAGCACATATACTTCAATGAACCGATCACAGTTTTGAACACAAATTATATCTGAGAAAACAATTCCAGAACGAAGTTGGCTATTTGAAACATCATATTTTCTGAGCTCATAAGCCACAGCAGACTGTATCAAAGCTCTTCCTTTCTGGGTAGCAACACATTTGGTAGCAACCCTAAACAATACAATTTACTGCATGGTATCAGCAATTGTGTTTGTTTGCTTGTTTTGTTGACTGCAACCTATGGTTACCATATTCTCCAACAAAAAGATTCAAATCCTGTCTGTTTCCAATAAAAATGGAAAGAAGCTGCACAAGAGTACTCCACAGAGAGAAGTAGTGTTTACCCATGCCAAGAGCTGATAACTCAACTTCTTCATGTTGTTCCATGTACCTCTGCACACCAACATGACTCCATCCAACACTCAGTATAATAATTTTCTTTGCCATGCAATACCACAATGAGACTGATGCAGGAACAAACAAGTACCGCATCAGATTCCCATTCCTAACATGCAATTGAAATGCAAAATTTGGGATCCTAAATCTGTAAGTTGCATTGTGTACAACAGTCTAGACTTTCGGACATGAGCTATGATGATGCTCTAACTTTGCATGCTACTACCAACTTCTCAAGGGAAAAGGAGATTGCCAAATAGACTTAACCACAATTTGAATGTGGTAGCTAAGCTCAAGGCACACTACCCCCTACACCAGCTCCTTAATTTCTGCAGCACTCTTACAACAACATCTGGATACGAAGAAATTGGAAGTCTGCAACTAATGGATATAGTGACTGTGAGAGAACCTTGGCCAGATTGACGTAGAAGAATAAGGGCTTTTTTGTGTTCGACACTTGGATCCGGTTCTTCTTGTGTGTCTCATTATACACCCCCAAGTTACTCACTCCCTCTGACAATTCCTCCATGTCTGTAAACTAGTTTTGCGTGTCTCCTTGCTCCAATTCGGTCAGAGAACCCACTCCATATCCAAAGCTAAATTTTCCTCCTCCTTGTCCTTGTCGTCGTCCTCCTCAAACCATCAAGAAAGCGACGACAGACTGGTAGACCGAGAACCTCAACTTGAAAGCTCGCAGAAGGTCCTGCTCTGATTTACAACTGCAGTAGCACATCATCATCATCTTCATGAGCCAGCCTCTTATCAGTTTCCAGAACCGCCACAAGAGCAGCACACCTGCTCGAGAAACCGCGAATTTTGTGGTCTTCAAAACTGTACCTCCTCTAGGTGTTGTTTGCACATGAGAATTCGATGAAGAAAAATGTTGCACGATCTGAGATCTCACGACTAAGAAATTCAATTAACCCATAAAAAAACAAGCTTGATGGAAGAAATAGGTATATCGGATATCCCCGTTATGGAGGACGACGACGAGATGCAGACCTGCGACATTGAATCAAAAGCCCAAGAAAAACCGTTTTCCTCTAACCGCCATCTCAAACCACCACTGTGGTTGGTACTGATCACATCACTCAGATTCTTTCCAGCTCGATTTTCCCTTTGTCGTTGCGCTGGATTTCACTGCTCATAACGTGGAAGTCTGGATCATCCAAGTTCTGCAGTTGACGTCGTAAAAAATCTATCGACCCACAACCGCAAATCTTGCATTTTTACACAACTGATTACTAGATCTTTCCTCTTCCACCTTCAAAATTTCGGATATTCATCGAACGGAAACCCTAACTTATGGATCCATTTTGCAATCCAAAATAGTTGTTTGCTCGAACAATTAGACCAAATGTTTCAAGTGGTGGTGACCACTTTACACAGGACAGACCAGGGTGGGCATTGGGCACCACAACGAGCCACAGAGGGGCCAAGGGCCCCCTGTTGGTGGGAGGAGAAGGCCTATTTGAGATCGGCAGCATTTTTGCATGATCGGTAACATTTGAAAAAATAATTTTGTATTGAAAAGGCAAACAATCATAGTTGATCAGTGAAAATTTTATGGATTTGATCATTGAATATGGCTCCTTTTTTAGTTGCAGTGGTTGTTGACCCAAGGTGAAAATCACATTACAGTGATAGCATAGAAAAAGGATAACACATTTTGTGAAGTTGCAAATAAGAGAATAGTTCTTTGGTAGCTTGGACAAATACTTATATTTTTTTGTATAAATGTCAAAGAATTCACAAATGTTTTTATTGAAAGGATAAAGTTTTGTGAAATTTCAAAATACATACATATCTAGGTCATCTTCAAAAGCTGTTGAGAACAAGAGGGAACACACTAAGGAATCTTGATATAAAAGTATAGAGGTAAAAATAAAATTAAGTTGCATGGTATGTTGTTCATTGAAAGTTCAGGCATTGATCTAATGCCAATAGTGCATTACTCTCATTTATGCCAATTACTTGCTAGTGCAAGAATATTTCTAATTAAGCTATGTTACTGCCCTCTATAGACCAAGTTATTGCAAAAAAAAAAGAGCAGCTCCTACATCAGATAATCATGTCTCATATAGATACATAACTATGAAAAAATATCATTGGTATAATCAAATGAAGGCACAATGTAGCCTACTTTGATCACATATTATTTAAAGTTGACCCTTAAGTTGTTTAAACCAAAATCCAATTACCTGGATCAGGACTCAACCTACCATTAACCCAGGTTTAAACCCCAAAAAACATTGAAGGTAGATCTATATATGGAGTCAATGCCTGCAATAGTTGTCTAGGTCTGGTGCCAATGGCTTGTATGGTTGAGTCTGTTGTGCTTTAAAAAAATAAATACAATGGATCTCCAAATGCCCTAAACTTCACAGAACCAAACCCACCTGGAGGTTGAAACATGAAAATCTATTTTCTGTGTGTTTCCTTCCAATGTGGAGAAAATTTGTTGGAATGGCCAAAAAAATGACCCAACAGGAGAACAGAAAAAATATGAGCAGCAGGAGCACAGGGTTTTAACATCTCAGTTTTAACATCTCGTTTAAGATCTCAAAAACAAATGAGCCCAAAAACTTTAGGTCTTAACATCTCACTGGGTAACTTGGCCTTACTAGTGTCCAGTATTTCTGGACAGCACTGAAGGCCTTCTCGTCAATACTCATTCCTGTCTTATACACTGATCTTGAAACAAGAATAGGGTAGACCGGCCAATGTTTGAACACTTAAGGTAGGGTTTGCTCGTCGATTTTGCAGGAGGGCCTATTGTTTATGGTGTTCAAAGAGAGATGGAGGCCTCCTCTTGGTGCGTCTGTTGCACTCAAAATCAGCAAAAGTGAATTAGAGGCAAGAAAGTTACAGCCCTCCCAAATAGGGAGAGGGTTGTTTTTACAAAAAAATCTGGATCGAACAGCTCCTAGCTTATTTCTAAACCCCTCAAAAAAAATCCTTTAATATTACTCTATTGCCTTTAGAGTTACAATATGGTTTGTAAAGCTTTAGATGGCAATTTCAGAGCAATTTAAACCGTTCAATTTGAACCAAAAGAAAATGAGGAAGTTATGCACTGATGAAGTAAGAGGGGTCAAAATGAAGAAAATCGCATTTTATGAATTGAAAAAACGACTTTTTTTTTACTGCTCTTTTTTGGCTGCTCCTTTGGCTTTGCATTTCAAAGATGATTTGGAAAGCTTGAAAAGGTGCTTTTATAACATTTTCAATCACTCAAAATGGAGAAGAATTGAGAAAGATCTGCCCGAATGTTCGGTGATAGGCTAATGTTCGATGGGGGGCATGTTTACCCAATATATTTACCTGACTCTTCAAGTGTAGGCTAAACATGGTTTTCAATACATAACAGACCACTTAACCCCCTAAATGTGTGTCTGTCTACTTTTCAGTCTATTTTGGCCTTTCTCTGATGTTTAGCGTTTAAGTGGCTTTCTAGCCAATGGAGCACTTTGGTGGCCCTATTACAAAAACAATCTATTTGCCAAAGAAAAGACAATATACTTTCAAGCGAAAACCCAATGAAATTTTTGACCTTGTGATTTGACGGACGGGCCAAAAAGCGAGTGCACTCGCTGACCCTGTCGCCAGGATATTTCCAAAAATATAACTGTTTGGAAGGTGTCCAACATGGGTCAACAAATTTCATGCTCAAAGCCCAGGTATAAATGTTATAGCATGTGTTGCAAAACTAGCCATAATGATTGGGCCGGGGGGTAGCATTTAACTACTCTAGTACCTTGGCCATTTCAACACATGTTCGTCGCATAATTAATTAGTTTTGAAAAATTCATTTCAACAAATGGAATATTCCTACATATTCACTATTGTCCTTCACAATATTTTTTGATTTGGAAGAAATAATTTTTGAAAATTTCAACATTTTTGAAAATAATATAGTTAGTGTTGAATTGGCCAAGGTACTAGGGTATTGCACATTTTATAATGTTCGTCATTGCATGTTTAGGGGTGGGTCTTGGGAAAGCAATTAACATTTTACATTAAATACACTAAATAATTATAGAGGTTCAAATAGGGGGTGTGAGGGAAGGTGGTCTAATAGAGCAGCTCTAGCTATGGGCCAAGATGAAACCTCACTCACATTAGTGTGCTACTGTGCTTCTTTTTTATCAGTATTCATCCCCTTCAAGATTTAGTCTTAACCATTCCCACCTCCTTATTGGAAATAACTTGAAAACAAGCAAGAAATGAAGATTTAAGATTCATGAAATGAAACAATTATATTAACTAACAAGAAAATTACAAAGGTTGTATGCTTCAAATGTTACAATTATAAAAGTATGGTTTATAACAATTAATAAAGCTTGAAAGTTTTATGTGCATTCAAAAATCATGAAAAAAAAGAATGAAAGACTATTCAAAACCACTCCAATATATACTATCTCCTAACCCTAAAATAAATGCCACTTAACCCTAACCTAGCCATCACCTAACCTTAGCTGCCTAACCCTAGCCGCTGTCAAGCCCTAAGTAACCTTCACTTCCAAACCCTAACCATCATTATTCAACCTAACCTACCTACTATAAAAATATGAATATTATTCATCCTTTTGATAAATGTTTAACACATTCATTAACATTAGGAATTAGAAATGAATAGTATTTTTAACATTCCCCACTCATTCGGGTGAAAAATTGGGCTTCTATTTTGGGGAGTAGGTGGGGCCAAAGGGGTGCTTTTATTGTGGATTGCCCACAGTCCCAAAAAAAATTAAAGAGGGGTCAACGAATGTGGCTGAAATTGTGGGCTCACTCATGAACTAATCTCTACCTAATACTCATGTTTGACATTAGTTAATTCCTAAGAGGGCTAGTCATAAAAAAAGAAGAAAAAACTAAGAGCAGTTTGCAAAAAAATTATATAATTGAACCCAATTAAAAACAAAAGATAAACTTTGAACTTTCTAGTGGACTCAGCATATTTAAAAAAGATTGTTGAAATTCTAAAATATTCAAATTGGGGCTGCTGGATCCTTTATATTATTTTTTTGAAAAAAAATTCAGCAAGATTTGTTGAACATGAATCATAGGTACGATAATAGAAGTTACAAAAATATACACCCATCAATAATTCCTATCATCCATTTAAATATTTGACTGATATACTTCATCTGAAATTGTGGGTACAAAAGTTCTTAAGTAGTGGGTGGAGACTGGAGACGGTCTAATATGTAAGTGATAATTAAAACCTACACTGGCCCTTCACATTATAATCTGGTGACTTTGGGCCATTTTTACCCCAAAAAAAGGTCCTTTGTGTGACGTGTATGGCTTTTTTTTTGGGTCACTAGAATGAAAAAAATTGCCCATAATAAAAGCGCAGCTCTCCAATAGAAATCACCTTAACAATTGTTGATATTGATATACTTTGGGGGTTTATTATAGTCACACTTCCTCTTGAAATCTGATGGACAACCAGATTTTTTTCTTTCAACATGCTGAAAACACTAACAACAAATGGTACCAAACAGGAGATGATGAATGCAAAACTTTGTTTAATTTTATTTGGAGTGACTAATAGGTAGAGAGCTGCCACTAACAAGACATACTATACTTTTTTGAATTGTTTTTGTTCCTACATGCTAGTAAAACATAGACTAGAAAATTTCCTGAAACCCCACCTTTCTGACAAAGCAAAGACAGGGGAACCAACTATGCTATCTCATGTAGTCCATTGTCTTTTTAGTTGTCTGTATACATTGAGGGATCTCCCCCAGGAGAAGAACCTTAGGGCATTATGCCAGGGGTAGATCCTCCTATTCTTATATACTAGTGGGTAACCCGTGACTACGCCACTCCAGCCACCCCCAACGCTTTGTGCTTTCATGTTTGGATTTGTAGCCAGGTTTGGCTAAATCTTCCTTCAGATAATTGCCCACTTTTTCCACATCTTCCTACAAATGATGGCCATTTTGGCTACAAACAAAAACAATTCGCAAAAAAAAAACCCACCGGTGCTATTATTACCACGAGCCCCCAAGAGATGTTTTGTAATCTTGCACAGCTGCAGTACCCAAAATCAGCAACGACCATACCAAAAACTTTCTGAAAAGTGACTGCTGATAACTTCCCTCAGTGGGTGTTCTCTGGAGCAAAAGTTGCCGAGCTCCGTCACACACAGTCCGGACGGGACCCGGCCCGGCACCCCGTTCTTGACGTCGGTTATCCCAGGTCTCCGTTCCACGCTAGAATGTCGTAACCTAATTTCCTCCAATAGCTTTGCCCACAGACTGGGAACAGGAAATTTCGCCCTCCGATTAGCGCCAGGCCCGGTCGGCCTGAAACCCGAGCTCCGTCAAGGACGTAATGAATCTATATATAAGATTCTCACTAGTTTGAACCCTGTGCCTAATGCACAGATGTGTGTATTTGATGGTACATATTACAAAATGATGCTGAATGATGTTGGTGTCCATGACATCATCCTTTATTGGTTTTTGTTTAGTTTGTTTCTAAATTTGTAAGGCACACCTTGAGACATTTTTTCTCCTCGTCAATTGCCTTTCATGTTTGTGTTTATCCTTTTTTTAAACTTGTATATTATTAAGTATAAAAAATTTTATTCTAGTTTGTCTTGTTGCAACTTGAAGGTGGTTTTTTTCTTTTTTTGGGGGGTGCTATTTGAAACTTGAAAAACAATATTTTTTTGAATGTGTGGGTTTAGGGTTTAGGGTTATTTGTGGGTATATGTTTGGCAATGTAATGTTGTTTCCATTTTTATTCACACAGTTTTTGTTTGGATGCTATTGTGATTTTTATTTTTTTAAATTGGTAATTTTGGTCATCCATATTGGAAGGGAGTTCATTTCATGGCCCTAAACATTAATCTGCAATTGAAACGTTATTTTGATGATATTTAATTTCTTAGTAGAACAAAAGCCCATATAATATATTAATACATTACCTATAGATGCATAATAAAACTATCAAATTTCCAATTTAGGCTTTTCCACATTTTGAACACATTTGAAAAATGGAGTTAGTAACTAAAATTTAAAAGAATAATCAATTGTAAAAGATAACAAAATATTTGATAAGATATATAATTTTTCTCCCCTTTATTTGAATAGAAAATCAAATCTAGAACTTGTAAGAAAAGTCACTAATAGAAGCAATGGCACTCAATAAAAAACACATGGAAAGAAATCATGTCACTTAATTTTGGAACATGTTTTATGTCCACTGAAAGAGAGACTGAGCCGTGCAAGGTTTTTGTGGGGTTTGTTCTACCCTCTAGAGGGATTTCAAATCCCGGGATGACCTACAGAGATAGAGCGATGGGTCACTGCTTGTGGATGGATGGATGGACTGGATGGATGACAGGACGAATGGATGGAAAGCTTCACGAAAAATGACCACGATGTCCTTTACTATATGTAATTCCCATAAGAAGAGAGTTGTTAATTTGAGTGGATGTTTATGTGAGTGGAGGTTCCTGTACTCATGGGTTCTCCTGAGTTTTAAGAACACACCCTAGGGCTCACACCGTCAGGTGGGCCTCCCTCAAGAGAACTCACTATGTTCTCGTAAGGTACAGGAACCTCCCTCACAACGAAATGTCTTCTATACTTACCAAAATCCCATGATGAGCCATGGAATATGGAGACTTGGGCTACTAACAAGTGTTATACCTGGTCAAATCAAACTTTGGGGAACTTCGGGGCACTTCCATTTTGGTTTGAACATTTATGGAAACATCAAATTTAGGTGCGATTGAAAGGGTAGTTGCCAGTTGGTAGCTTCATAGGAAGTTGCTTGTTGATGTTAAGTTTAGATTCCATTTAGAAGGTGCTAGTTCTTATGCAACATTCCCATTTGGTGGTTCAAAATTCTCAATATGTCATCTTGAAGGGGAAAATTCTATTGCCTTGTGCAATGAAAGGCTTGTTTCTTCCCAGTCCTTGCCAAGAAAGTTTCCTTCCTCTACATCTACTAGGGTAGAATGGCCAGTGAGTGAACACCTAAGTGCTCAGGACAGGCTGAATACAAGGGGAGGGCTTTGCTGTTCTGGTGTCCACACAAAACTTGAACCTCTCCTATCGATGCATTTGGCACACTAAAAATCATCAAAAACAGATTAGAATTTAAAAAGTTACGGCCCTCCAAAGTAGAGGGGGTCAAGAACTCACAAAAACAAACCACCGAATGCTACAAAGCCAATTGCCAAACACCAAAAAAATTCCTCATATGTTGCTTTGTCACTATTAGAGTCCAAAGATGATTTGTAAAACTCAAGGTGGCGCTCTTATAGAACTTTTTATCATTTAATATGGAAAAAAAAAGAAAAAGTTATAATCTTCGAGAGAAGGAGGGGTCCGAAAAGAAGGAAAAAAAAAAAAAAGAACGCGTTTTGTAAGTTGAAAAGCTTATCTTTTGTCTTGTTATTTTTTCATTACTCCTTTTCCTTTGCACTGAAAAGATGATTTCTAAAGCTTAAGGTTGTGCTTCCATAACATTTTAAATCACTCAAAATGAAGCACATATGATAAAGAATTACATAAATGTTCAGTGATAATGTAGTGATCGGTGATGGGCAGAACTAAGTCCAAAAATGAAGCGATGACCTTTTTCATTATAGTTTACTTGTTTATAGAAAAGAAAGATTCTATCCAGTTTTCCATGAAACTTCAGAGTTCATCACTCTTGACATGACCAACAATCTTTTTTAAATGAGAAGAAACCAAGTTGCAGAAGCTACTAATTTTATTTTTTGCTCGAGTAGGGTTATATCTTGAGATTCAAAACAAAGAAATTGAGACCTTATTACCTCAATCTCTATGGAAAATTTGCATTAAATGGCAATAGGTTTTAAAAACCTGTCTAAATAGGAAAGAAACTAGTTTTAAAAATGCTACCAAACTAAAGTCAGAGTCCAAATGCACACCCTTTGGAGTCACATTCTTGTTTGTGTCACACATTTTCTTTGGAAATCATTCATTTCAGTAAGAAACATCATTTCTTTTAGTTGCTATAACACTTGTTAGTAGCACAAAGTATTTACAAAGTTTTTTAGAGCAAATGTTAAAGTTTTATAAATTGTAATGCCCTTTGGCAATGTTAGTGTTGCTTTGTCTTCAAGTTGTGCCAATTAACAACAATGAATCCAATTGAAAAAAATAAAATAAAATAAAAAATATTTTATTGAAAATAAACAAAAGATATATGAGCTTGAAGTTTTAATTAAAAAGATTTAGTTAACAAGAGATATAAAAAGTTCAAATTCAATGTAGATTATTATTTTAAAATAAACAAAAATGATAACCTTCTTCAAGTCTAATAATGCATAAGCCACCTAGAAAATTTAGACAATTGTTGACTGACCTTTATTCTAGCATAAAAAGATTATCTTACAAAGTTTTTTTTTTTTTTTTTTTTTTTCTTTTATTCAAATTTTTTTAATTTTTTATTTGGAATTTGAATAAAATTTTTTTAATTATAATTTTT
>Ga0116227_10008995_pt1 | contig 18395 bp, 15 predicted proteins | sample S1TSphgellanicum_FD_89693 | JGI IMG/M metagenome (GOLD analysis project Ga0116227, IMG submission 89693) | Host-associated microbial communities from peat moss isolated from Minnesota, USA - S1T2_Fb - Sphagnum magellanicum MG | ecosystem: Host-associated > Plants > Peat moss > Unclassified... | reverse complement strand
GATGCGCAGGTTGCTCGCGGGTGGCGAAATCGCATGCCCCGTCAGGGCCGATCGTCCGGCGCCAGGCACCTTTTCGGGGATGGAGGTGGTGCAATGACGTTTCAGGTCCCGCGCATCTTGCTGGGTTTGATGATGGCAGCAGGGCTCGCGGCAGCCGCCGCGGGCGCAGCGGTGGCCGAACCCGTAACCATTCGCTTCGGCTATCCAGGCGTCGGTGCCGACAATCGGCTTTTCGCCCATGGCGACATTGTCGCGGTCGCGCATGCCGGCCATTTCATCGAAGATGAGTTTTCCGGCGATCCCGACGTCAAGATCGAATGGACCTTCTTCCGCGGGGCGGGGCCGTCGCTCAACGAGTCGCTCGCAGCCGGCCATCTGGATTTTGCCGCAGGGCTCGGAGATCTGCCGGCGATCGTCGGGCGCGCCAACGGGCTGCGAACCTATTTTCTGATGGGTGACAAGGTCCGCGACACCATCTACCTCGCGGTTCGGCCCGATTCCGGCATTAATCGCCTCGAAGACCTGGTGGGGCATCGGCTGTCCCAGTTCAAGGGCACCAATATGCAGCTCGCGGCGGATCGCGTGCTCGCCGCGCACGGCCTTTCCGAGCGCAACGCCAAATTCATCAATCTCGATGTCGGCGGCTCGTTGGCGGCGCTGAATAGCGGTTCGATCGACGGGACCTTCGGCAGCATCGAGCTGCTGCAATTGCGCGATCGCGGCATCGTCAAGATTCCCTATTCGACTAAGGCGGAGGCCGCGACCTTCGGGCGCCACCAGTCGATTCTCGTGACCGAGGCTTTCGAGAAGGCGCATCCCGAACTCGTGCAGCGCGTCGTCAATGCCTTCGTCAAGGCGGCGCGGTTCGGAGCGGACGAAGCCAATCGCAAGGCCGTCTTCGATTTTTGGGCCAAGACCGGTTTTCCGGTCGAATCCTTCGCCGAGGATTTCGAGAACGAGCGCCTCGCCAATCGGCTGACGCCCGTCATCGACGACTATCTGGTTGGCCGCTATCGCGACCTCGCGGCGCGCGTGCGCGAATATGGGATGATCCGCAAGGATGTCGACATAGAGAGCTGGTTCAAGCCTAGTTATCTCGATGCCGCGCTCAAGGCGCAGCATCTCGAGCATTTCTGGCCGCGTTACGATGCCGACGGCAAAAAAGTGGCCGATGGCGACGTCGAGACCACAAAGCTCGGCGCGAAATGAAGCGCGTGAACACGCCTCTCTCGGCGCGGCTGCGCCGCCTCGCCCAGGGGCTCGCCGTGCCTGCGGTTCTGCTTGCCCTATGGGCCGGGCTTGCCGCCGCGAACCGGCTGCCCGAGCAGATCTTGCCTGCGCCCGCGGCAGTCTGGGCGGCGCTCCTCGACAGCGCTGCGAGTGGCGATTTGTGGAGCAACACGCTCATCAGTCTCGAACGCGTGTTCGAGGGCTTTGCGCTTGGCGCGCTAGGAGGCTTGGTCTTGGGCGCACTGCTCGGCCTGTCCGAGCGCTGTCGGATATTTCTCGATCCGCTCTTCATGTTTCTCGCCCAGGTGCCGACGCTCGGATGGATCCCTTTGCTGATCCTTGCCCTCGGCGTCGACGAAAGCATGAAGGTCACGATCATCGCCTGGGCGAGCTTCATCCCTGTCGTCCTCAACGTGCATCAAGGCATACGCGATGTTCCTGGCTCGCTGCGCGAGCTCGCCCGCGTCTTGACCTTCGATCGCTGGTACAGCGTGACCCGCGTGGTATTGCCGGCCGCCGTGCCCTCGATCTTCACCGGTTTGCGCGAAGGCCTCGCCAATGCCTGGCAGACCATGGTGGCGGCCGAGCTCTTCGCTTCATCCGAAGGGCTCGGCTACCTGATCTCGATGGGCCGGCAATTATTTCAGCTCGATCTCGTTTTGGCGATGGTGCTGGTGCTCGGCCTTGTCGGCCTCCTCGTCAACGGCGCGCTGGGCTTGGCCGAGCAGCGGCTCCTGCGTTGGCAGGAGCACGCTCCATGAGCGAAGCGACAATAGCCGGCTCCGCCGTGCAGGGGCGCGCGCACGTCTTCCCGCGCGCGCCCCTCAATCGATTCCTGCTCGGCCTCGTCGTGCCGGGGCTCTTGCTCTGTCTTTGGCAGATCGCCTGCTGGGCGCGGCTCGCGCCCGATTACATTCTGCCGTCACCTTTATCCGTCGCCGAGCGGTTCCGGACAGAGCTTCATGGAGGCACGTTCGCAGAAGCTGTCGGGGCGAGCCTGTCGCGCGTGCTCGAAGGCTTTCTCTCAGGTTCTTCGGCCGGCCTCGCCTTCGGCCTGCTGCTCGGCCTGTCACGCACGGCCGAAAACCTGTTCGGACCGCTCTTTCTGGCCTATCGCCAGATCGCCTTGTTTGCCTGGGTGCCTTTGCTCTCCATGTGGTTCGGTGGCGGCGAGGCCGGCAAGATTGCTTTCGTGTCGCTGAGCTGCTTTGCGCCGACCGCCGTGAATACGTGGCGCGCCATAAAAGCCATTCCGGCGAAATTGCGCGAGCTCGCGGCGGTGCTGACCTTCGGGCCACTCGACTATGTCACGCTTATAGCTCTGCCCGGCGCGCTCGCCGGAATCATAACGGGGCTGCGTGCCTCGCTGATCTATGCCTGGATCGCGACGGTCGGAGCCGAGCTTTTTCTCGATATCGCGCCTGGCCTCGGCGGCCTTCTGAATGAAGGACGCGACAAATTCGAGATCGATCTGATGCTCGTCGCTCTGGCGGTGCTGTCTGTGCTCGGATTCATCTGCGCCAGGAGTGCGGCTTTCGTCGAGAAGCGGCTCTTGCTGCGATGGAGACTAGGATGAACCTACCACTCAATCCTCGTGCCGTCGCAACCAACGCGGCCGAAGCCGTCCCAGCGCTGGCGATCAATCATGTCAGCAAGACGTTTCAGGTCGCCGGCAAGGCTGTCAACGCCTTGCGCGATGTCTCGTTTTCGGTATCCGCCGGCGAGTTCGTCGCCATTGTCGGCGCTTCCGGCTGCGGCAAATCCACCTTGCTGCGATTGATCCTCGGCCTCGACACCGACTATGAGGGCGAGATCAGGCTCGACGGCGCGCGCGTGCGCGCCCCCGGGCTCGACCGCGGTATTGTCTTCCAGGAGCACAGGCTGCTTCCCTGGCTCACGGCGGAAGGCAATGTGGCGGCCGCGCTGCGGCGTAGCGGCCTCCCCTCCGCCGAGCGGCAACGCCTTGTCGCCGAACATCTCGCTTTGGTCGGTCTCAGCTCTTTCGCCCGCGCCTGGCCGGCGCAGCTCTCGGGCGGCATGTCGCAGCGCGTGGCGATCGCCCGCGCCCTCGTGAACCGGCCGCGTTTTCTGCTGCTCGACGAACCGCTCGGCGCGCTCGATGCTTTGACCCGCCTGCGGCTGCAAGAGGAACTGGCGCGAATCGTCCGCACCGAAAGCAGCACGGCCCTCCTCGTGACGCACGATGTGGATGAAGCGGTATTTTTAGCCGATCGCATCATCGTCCTGCAGCCGAATCCCGGGCGCATCGCGCGGATCCTCGACATCGATCTCGGTCCACATCGCGACCGCTCCGCGCCCGCTTTCCTCAAATTGCGTGACGAAGTGCTCGCTTCGTTAGGCGTATTCCACTCCAGCTAAATGTCGAAGAGGAGCCCCCTATGGTCGCAGTTCTGGAAAAGTTCGAGACGTCACTTCGTCGCGAAATTAGTGACGCGCCTTTTGGCGGTCTAAAGATCCGCCGGGCGGCCGGCCGAATCGGCGCGGAAATCCTCGACTTCCGCATCGACGAAAATCTTCCCGAAGAAGATTTCGCGCATCTCTACGCCGCGCTTCTGACCCATAAAGTGCTTTTCTTTCGCGGCCAGAGCCATCTCGACGACGCCCGCCACGAGGCATTCGGCGCACGCTTCGGCCGTATCGTGGCGCATCCCACGGTACCGGCGCTCAAGGGCACCAAGCTGTTCGAATTGGACGCGTCCAAGGGCGGAGGCCGTGCCGATTCCTGGCATACGGACGTGACATTCCTGGAGGCTTTCCCGAAGGTGAGCATCCTGCGCGCCGTCACGATCCCGGCCTATGGCGGCGACACCGTGTGGGCCAATACGGTCGAAGCCTATGAGCGCCTGCCGGAGGGCCTCAAGCGCTTGGCCGAGAACCTATGGGCGGTCCACAGCAACGACTACGATTACGGCGCCGAGCGCACGGGAATTCAAGCCGAGCGGCTGCGTCATCACAAGGAGGTCTTTGTCTCCGCCGTCTATGAAGCCGAGCACCCGCTGGTGCATGTGCATCCCGAAACCGGCGAACGGGCGCTGCTCCTCGGGCACTTCATCAAGAAGATCAAAGACCTTTCGAATACGGAATCGGCCCGAATCTTGGAGCTTCTGCAAAACCGCATCATCCGACTGGAGAACACGGTGCGTTGGCAATGGCGCGAGCATGACGTGGCGATCTGGGACAATCGCGCCACGCAGCATTACGCGATCAACGACTATGGCGACCAGCCGCGTGTGGTACGGCGCGTGACCGTGCATGGCGAGCCGGCTATTTCCATTGACGGAAGCCGCAGCGTCACCCGCCGTCGTCCCGAGGTTGGCAACGATCTCGATGCCGTCATTGCGTCCGCGTGAACGAACCGTTTGCGACTCGGGACCGGTCTCGTTCGTGAAGCATTGAGATATGAATGACTCGTTCGCCGACGGCTCCTTGCCGTCGGCGAATTGGCCTATGACATCCTCGATTATGATAAGCCTTATCTTATAACCGTTACGATATAAAATAACTTATTCCTTATTGATTGAGCTCGGTGATTCGCCATGTCAGGATCAGGCGGGCGTCTCCCCCCTACTTCTTCACCAGCGGGCATTCGCTTTCCGAGAGCGGCCGGTAGGCTTCATCCCCCGGCACGGTGGCGAGCACTTTATAGATGTCCCACTCGCCTTTCGATTCGGCCGGCGTCTTCGCCTGCATCAGATACATGTCGTGCACCATGCGGCCATCGTCGCGGATCCGGCCGTTCTTCGCGAAGACATCATGCACAGGCATCGCCTTCATTTGCGCAATCACCGTCTGCGCGTCGTCGCTGCCCGTCTTGTCGATGGCCTTCAGATAATGCGAGACCGCCGAATAGACGCCAGCGTGAATCATGCTCGGCATAGTGCCGACGCGGTCATAGAAGCGTTTGCCGAAAGCGCGCGTCTCGTCGTTCATGTCCCAATAAAATCCCTCCGTCAGCAGTAGACCTTGCGCATCCTTCAGGCCGAGCGCATGCGTGTCGGTGATCTGCATCAAAAGCGCCAGCATCTTCTGGCCGGCCTGCGGAATGCCGAACTCTGTCGCCTGCTTGACACCGTTCGAGGCGTCGCCGCCGGCATTGGCGAGCGCGATGACCTTGGCCTTCGAAGCTTGCGCCTGCAGAAGGAAGGAGGAGAAGTCAGACGCATTCAAAGGATGACGCACGGAGCCCAAGACCTTGCCGCCCGCCTTGGTTACGACCGCGGCAGCGTCCTTCTCGAGCGCCTGGCCGAACGCATAATCGGCCGTCAGGAAGAACCATGTATCGTCGCCGCGCGCCACCATGGCCTTGCCCGCGACATTGCTCAACGCATAGGTGTCATAGGTCCAATGGATGAGGCTCGTGGTGCAGGCCTTGCCCGTCAAATCCGACGATCCGCCGCCGGAGATGATGACGAGCTTGTTCTTGTCCTTGGTGATGGTCTGCACCGCGAAGGCGACCGAGGAGTTCGGCAGGTCGATGATCATGTCGACCTTCTCGTTGTCGTACCAGTTACGCGCGATACTGGCGCCGATATCGGCCTTGTTCTGATGGTCGGCGGCGATGATCTCGATCGGCTTGCCGCGCACGGTGCCGCCGAAATCTGCGGCCGCCATCTGAGCCGCGACGAAGGATCCCTTGCCCGTGCCGTCCGCATAAAGGCTCGACATATCGGTGAGCACGCCGATCTTGACGCGATCGTCGGAAATCTGCGCCTGCGCCGCGCCAGCCGCGATGATGAGGAGGCCGCAGACCAAGCACGCGGCAATTTTATTCATGGCTTCCTCCCAGGCGCATCTCGGCTTACCGCGGAGCATAGCCACTCTTCCGGCGAGCCGGGAGAAGAAAAACGCACCGGGTTTTTCGCCTTGACAAGGCTCCCCGCCGCCGCCGCTAATGCATCCAATGAGAAAAGCATCGGGAGGAGTGGTTGTGGCTCAGCATCGTCGCGCTTTCGTGAAATCCGCGGGTCTCGCCGCCATCGCCTCCCCCTTTCTCCTGCGCCGCGGCTTGGCGGCAGGCGCGAAGCACACATTGAAATTCGTCTATCCCGACACGCCGCAGCATCCGATGATGCAGGTCGGGCTGCGCTTGGCCGAAAACATCAAGCAAAAGACCGATGGAGCCGTCGAGGTGCAGGTCTTCACGACCGGCCAACTCGGCACGCAAGTCAATATGCTGACCGGCCTGCAGAGCGGCATCATCGATCTCTGCACGCATACGTCGGGCTTCACCCAGACGCTTTTTCCCAAAATCATGGCCATCGACCTGCCCTTCCTCTTCGCGGATGCAGGCGCCGCCGAGCGCGTGCTCGACGGGGGAATCGGAAAATCCCTGCTCGCCGATTTTCCGGCCAAGGGCATTTACGGTCTCGGCTATGCGCATTTCGGCTGGCGCGTCGTCTCGACGGTCGATCGCGCCGCGCCGACGCCGGAGCTCATCAAGGGCCTGCGCGTGCGCGTGCAGCCGGGCGCGATCTACGCGGCGACGTTCAAGGAGCTGCAGGCCAATCCCGTCTCGATCGACCTTTCCGAAGTCTATCTGGCGCTGTCGCAGCACGCGGTCGATGCGGTGGAGACGCCGATGATCTCGGTCGCGGCGTCGAAGCACGAGGAGGTGGTGAAGGTCGTCAACCTCACCCATCACGTCTACAACCCCGGCATCACCATGGCGAGCAAGCGCAAGATGGACGCGATGGACAAGCCCTATCAGGAGGCGATCCGTGAAGCCGCTTTCGACATGACGGCGGATTGCCGCAAAACCATCGCGGCGGCGAGCGATGCGACAGCCGATCGTTTCAAGGCGAAAGGACTGAAGTTCGTCGAGATCGATCGCAAAGCCTATCGCGCCGCCGTCGAGCCCGTCTACAAAGACTTCCGCGACAAGATCGGCGCCGAACTCTACGATTCCGTGGTGACGGAGGCTGCCTGACGGACCGCCGATCGGACGGCGGCGCAAGATGTCGGACGCGACAAAAGCCTTTGCGCGCCCCTCGCCGTCCGACGGCATCGTGGCAGCACATCCGCGCACCGGGCTCGCCCACGCAGTTGCGATCGTCGCCAGCGGCCTCGACTGGCTGGCGCGCAGCCTCCTCGTTCTCGTGCTGATCGCCGAGCTCGGGCTGATCACGATCGAGGTCGGACAGCGCTTTCTCTTCGACCGTTCCTTTCTATGGAGCGAAGAGATTTCGCGCCTCGCGCTTCTGACTCTCGCCTTTCTCGGCGGCGCCCTTGCCTATCGCAGCCGCCAGAACACGGCGATCGAATTCGTCGTCGCCGCCTTGCCGGCGCCAGGGCGCGCCGCGATCGCTGCAGGCATCGATCTCGTGATCCTCGGCGTCGCGCTCGTCTGCTTGAGCGCGGCCTATGATCTCTTCGGCATCAACGTCGACTCCGTGATGCCCATGCTGCAATGGAATCTCGGATTGACCGTCGTGCCTTTCTCGATCGGCATGGCTTTGACCGCGCTTTTCGCGATCGAGCGCCTGATCGCCGTGCATAGGCTGCGCGCCAGTCTCATTGCGCTCCCCATCGTGGCCTTGGTCGGCCTCGCCCTTTTCATCCTCGCAGCTTCTCCCAACGCGCTCCCCGGCGGCGGCGGCGCGATCCTCATCACGCTCGCCGCTTTCTTCGCCTGCGTTCTTCTCGGGATGCCGGTCGGCTTCGGCATGCTCTTCGGCTCGATCGTCTTCCTCTTGCTGTCCGACGTCGGGCCGATGATCGCGGTCGCGCAGAACACGATCGACGGCTCGGGCCATTTCATCTTGCTCACTTTGCCCTTTTTCATCTGGGCCGGTCTCATCATGGAGCGCGGCGGCATCAGCATAAGGCTCGTGCGCTTCGCCATGGCGCTGGTCGGGCATTTTCGCGGCGGCCTTTTGCAGGTCGTCATCATCACGACCTATCTCGTCTCCGGCGTCTCCGGCTCGAAAGTCGCCGATGTCGTCGCGGTCGGATCCGTGATGCGCGAGGAGCTGCGCCGCAAAGGCTATCGGCTCGAGGACGGGGCGGCGGTGCTGTCGGCCTCCGCCGCGATGTCCGAGACAATCCCGCCCAGCATCGCGATGCTTGTGCTCGGCTCGGTCGTGCCGGTCTCGATCGGCGGCATGTTCATCGCCGGCATCCTGCCGGCCGCGGTCTTGGCTCTGCTCTTGATGATTGTCGTCTATGCCGCTTCGCGTCGTGGCAAGGTGGAGACGCTCGAAAAGGTCGGCGGGCGGGCGCGCCTCGCCGCCGCTGGCGGCGCCGTGCTGCCGCTGCTCATGCCCGTCATCCTCATCGTCGGCATCAAGTTCGGCGTCGCAACGCCAACCGAGGTCTCTTCCGCCGCGGTCGTCTATGGGCTGGCCATCTCCTGGCTCGTCTATCGCTCGATCGGCCTCAAAGCCTTCATCGACATGACCGCGAGCTGCGGCGTGATGGCAGGCATGGTGCTCTTCATCATCGCGGCGTCGAGCTCCTTCGCCTGGACCATGTCGGCCGGCAACCTGCCTTTCTATCTCGTCCAGGCGCTGCATGCGGCGGGCGACGATCGCACACTCTTCCTCATCGGATCGATCCTCATTCTCGTCACCGTCGGCTCGCTGCTCGAAGGCATTCCGGCGCTGATCATACTGGCGCCGATCCTCTATCCGATCGCGGCGCAGATCGGGCTCGACGGCGTCCACTATGCCATGGTTCTTCTTCTCTCGATGGGCGTCGGCATCTTCATGCCGCCGATCGGCATCGGCTTTCACATCGCCTGCTCGGTCATGGACACGCAGGTCGAAGCCGCGAGCCGGGCGATCATGCCTTATCTCGTCATCCTCATCCTCGGCATCCTTCTGCTCGCGCTGGTGCCTTGGTTCACCCATGCGCTGCCCATAGCCTTAGGCTAGCCCAGCGAGCGAGGTTTCGATGGACATACCGGCCGGCGCCTGCGACACGCATTTCCATATCCTGGATACGGCGTACCCGAGCGTGCCCAATCCGTCCGTGGCGCATTTCAAGGCGTCGGTCGAGGATTATCGCGCAGCGATCGAGCCCATAGGCACAACGCGCGGCGTCATCGTGCAACCCTCGCTCTACGGGACCGACAACCGATGCACGCTCGCCGCGCTCGGCTCATACGGATCGCAGGCCCGCGCGGTGGTGGTGATCGACGACGAGATCTCGAGCGGGACGCTCTCAGAGTGGCATCGGCTCGGCGCACGCGGCGTGCGCTTCAACCAGATCCAGAAAGGCGCGACGACGATGGAGATGCTGCGCGCGACATCAGCGCGCATCGCCGATCTCGGCTGGCACGTGCAGCTTCATATGCGCGCCGAAGAGATCGCCGAGAACGAGACGCTGCTCAGCGCGCTGCCCTGCCCGCTCGTGCTCGACCATTTCGGCCGGATCGCCATGCCCTTCGACCCCGCAGGGCGCGGCTTTGCTGCGATTCGCCGCCTGCTTGCGCAAGGCCGAACCTATGTGAAGCTCTCCGGCCCCTATCACGAGAGCAAATCGGGGCCGCCCGCCTATGCCGATATCGTCGTGCTTTGGCAGAGCTACGTTGCGCTTGCCGAAGACCGTATGCTTTGGGGATCTGATTGGCCGCACGTGACGGAGACCGTGCCGCCACAGCGCATCGACCTAATCGGTGCCCTGCGTGCGAGCGTGACAAACGAGGCGCAGTTCCGCAAGATCCTCGTCGACAATCCAGCCCGCCTCTACGGCTTTTGAGCGCGCCAGCCTCATAGCCGGAGCTTGGCCTGGCAGAGGCAGGGCTCTATATAGGGGCAGAATCCAAATCTGGAGAGCAAGGAGTGAATGATGGCCGAGATTGAAATGTATGCAACGCAGACCTGCGACTATTGCGCGGACGCGAGAACCTTATTCAAGAAGAAAGGCGTGACCTATAAGGAAATCGACGTTACCGGGTCGAAGGAATTGCGCAAGGAGATGACCAAGCGCGCCAATGGCGGCGACACGGTCCCGCAAATCTTCATCGACGGTAAGCATATCGGCGGCTACGACGATATGCGCGCGATGGACAAGAAAGGCTTGCTCGATCCGCTGCTCGGCAAGACCGCATAAGCGCTTGCATAAACACCTGTTTGCTGATGAACGCGAGACTCTCGCTCTTAGTCCAGATCGATAAAGCGCGAGCATCGGACCGTCCCAAAACTGGTCTCCACTTTTGGGTCCGCTGCTCGAGCTATGTCCTCCCGAACAGGCGCTCGAGATCGGCGAGCTTCAGCTCGATATAAGTCGGGCGGCCGTGATTGCATTGGCCAGCTCCCGGCGTGCGCTCCATTTCGCGCAACAGCGCGTTCATCTCCTCAGGCGTGAGATGCCGGCCGGCACGCACCGAATGATGGCAGGCAAGCGTCGCGAGCACGTGATCGAGCCTTCGCTCGAGTGGCGCCGTGGCGCGCTCGTCCTCGCGCAACAAATCGGCGAGATCGCGCATCAGGCGATGCGCGTCGGCCTTCAGCATCGCCGGTATTTCGCGCAACGCGATGGCGCCCGGACCGAAAGCTTCGATCACGAGCCCGAAGCTCTCCAAGAGCGCAGCCGCCTCGACCAGGCGCTCGGCATCCGCCGCCTCCATCTCGACAATGGCGGGAATGAGCAAAACCTGCCGCTCGATCTTTTGCGAGGCGCGCGCCGCCTTCAGCCGTTCGTAGACGAGACGCTCATGCGCGGCATGCTGGTCGACGAGCACGACGCCGTCCTTCGTTTGCGCCAGAATATAGGTTTCGTGGAGCTGCGCCCGTGCGGCGCCGAGCGGCGCCGCCTCGTCAGCAGATGAAAGCGGCGCCGCATGCGCGCGCGCATCGGCGCCGGGCATCGCCATCGCGTCGAAGGCGGCCTGCGTAGGTTCAGCGAACCCTTGCGCGGCGAAGCCTGATGCGGGTGCGGCAGGCGAAGCCTGTGCATCCCAATTCGCCGCTCTCGGCCGGAGCGCGGCCCCGCCTTGAGGCGCGCCGTTGCGGCGCAAAAGCGTCTCGAGCGCGGCAACGCCGTTCGCCGGCGTCGCGCGATGCAGCGCCCCCTCTAGGGTCTGCTTCAAGGCGCCGACGAGAAGCCCGCGCACGAGGCCGCCGTCGCGAAACCGGACCTCTGCCTTCGCCGGGTGCACATTGACGTCGACCTCGCGCGGATCGCAGGCGAGGAAGAGCACCAGCGCCGGATAACGGCCGGCCGGCAGATAATCCATATAAGCGGCGCGCACCGCGCCGAGCAGCAGCTTGTCGCGCACCGGCCGGCCGTTGACGAAGAGATAATACGCGCTCGCATTGGCGCGGTGCCATGTCGGCAGGCCAGCAAAGCCGGAGAGCCCGACCCCTTCGCGCAGCGCCATGACCGGCAGCGCATTCGCCTCGAAGTCGCGGCCGAGCACCTGCGTGAGGCGCGCCAAGAGGCCCGTATCGTCATCTGTGCAGGCTTTGTAGTCGAAGCCGGTCAGATCCGGCCCGCTGAGGCTGAAGCGGACATCGGGATGCGCCATGGCGAGGCGCTGCACGCAATCTGCGACCGCGCGGGCTTCGGCGCGGTCGCTCTTTAAAAATTTGAGCCGCGCTGGGGTCCCGGCGAAGAGATCGCGCACCTCGACCCGCGTGCCTTGCACCTGCGCCGCCGGCTGCAGCGCGTGCTTCACGCCCTGATCGACGCGGATCGCCGCGCCCTGCGTCGCCGCGGCATCGCGCGACACGATTTCAAGATGCGCCACCGATCCGATCGAGGGCAGCGCCTCGCCGCGAAATCCGAGCGTGCCGATTCGCGTCAGATCGTTGTCCGGCAGCTTCGAGGTCGCGTGGCGCTCGACCGCCAGCGCGAGATCCTCGCCGCTCATGCCGCAGCCATTGTCGCTGACGCGGATGAGGCGGCGCCCGCCCGCTTCGATGACGATCTCGATGCGGGTTGCCCCGGCATCGAGCGCGTTCTCGACGAGCTCCTTCACGGCCGCCGCCGGGCGCTCGATGACCTCTCCCGCCGCGATGCGGTCGACAGTGACGGGATCGAGGCGGCGGATGGGCATGGACGGATCGCGATCTCAGAAGCTCGGGAAAAGCTGCGACGCACGCGATGCGCTCAGATCCGATCCGACCGCTCTACTCTGATCCAAAACCGCGCAACGAAGTAGGCCCACGCTTCGAGATGCGAACCGATCGGTTCGCTCCTCAGCGTGAGAGAAACTTACATCCCCTCCGGCCGGCCGGCGACCGCGACGAGGAGCTGCGCATCGGCGAAGAGGCGCTTGGCGGCCCGCTTGGCATCCTCCATCGTCACGGCGGCGATGAGCTTGTTGCGCTCGTCGAGATATTCGACGCCGAAGCCTTCCATCTGCAGATGCGCGAGCTGGCCGGCGATCTTGGTCGAGGTGTCAAAGCGCAATGCGTAGGAGCCGATGAGATATTTGCGCGCCTTGTCGAGCTCCTCCTCGCTCGGGCCGGCCTCCGAAAGATCGCGGATCTGCTCCTCGATCACCTGCATCGATTCGGCGGCGCGCTCATTCTTGGTCGAGGTCGAGCCGTAGAGCATCGCGCCGTGCTCGTAGGTGACGAGCTGCGAATAGGCCGAATAAGCGAGGCCGCGTTTTTCGCGCACCTCGCGGAAGAGCCGCGCCGAGAAGATGCCGCCGCCGAGAATATGATTGACGACGGTCGCGGCTACAAAATCTGGATCTTTGCGGGCGAGGCCTTGGCGCCCGAAGCGGATCGTCGATTGCGGCACGTCGACATCGACGATGTGGCGGGTGCCGGCGCCCGCGAGATCGACGCTCGGGATCGGCACGAGATGGGCTTTTTCCGGCAGCCCGCCGAACACGTCATCGACATGACGGGCGAGCGTCGCCGCATCGATGGCGCCGACGACGGCGATCTTCAACGTCTCGCGCGCGAGGATCGCGCTGCGCATCTCGATGAGATGGCCCTGCGTCAGACTTGGTAGGCTGTCGAGATCGCCGCGCACCGGCGCGCCGTAAGGATGGTTCGGATAGGATAAGGACCGGAAGGCGCGACCGGCGACATAGTCCGGGTCGTTCGTCTCGCGGCGGAGGCCTGCGGCGAGCTGGCTGCGCACCCGTTCGAGCGGCTCCGTATCGAGGCGGGACTCGGTCACGGCCAGCCGCAGCAGCTCGAAGGCACGCCCCATGTTGCGCGACAGAGTCTGCATGCGCCCGGTCAGCACGTCGCGATCGGCAGAGAAGGAAAGCTCGATCGCATCCTCATCGAGGGCGCGATGAAAGGCCTCGGACTCATAAGGCCCGGCCCCCTCGTCGAGGAGGCCGGCGAGCAGCGTCGCGACGCCCGGCTTGCCGACCGGGTCCTGCGCCGCGCCGCCCTTGAAGGCGAACTCGATCGCAATGAGCGGCACTGCATAATCTTCGACGAGCCAAGCCTCGATGCCGCCCGGCGAGACAACCTTCTGCACGCTGGCGGCGCGGGACGGACTTTCGGTCTTGGCGAGGGCTGTCATGTTGCAAATCCAAAGAGAAAACCTGCGGGCGCGCCGCAGGCGACGAAAATCAGGCCGCGAAAATCAGGTCCAGACACATCAGGTCATGGCAGCCGGATCGGCGGGCGCGTCCATCGGACCGCCGGCGGGCAAAAGGAAGCCGGTGACGCCACGCCGCTTCGCAAGCCGATGCACGGCCTTGACCACGTCCTCGGCCGTCACGGCCTCAATGCGGTCGGGCCAGCTCGCTACGTCCTCCAGCTTAAGACCCGTCGCCAGCGAGGCACCGTACCAGCGCGCCAAGGTCGCCTGGTTGTCCTGCGCATAGATCGCCTCGGCGACGAGGCGCGTCTTGGCCCACTTGAGATCGGCGGCGTCGACGCCGATGTCGGTGACGCGCTGCAAAACGCGTTCGATCGCATCGTCGAGCTCCTCGAGCGAGACCTCCGGCGCCGGCATCGCATAGACGTAGAAGCGCGTGTCGTCGACGGCGGTGCCGGCATAATGCGCGCCGGCTGCGACGGCGAGCTTTTCCTCGATGACGAGTGTCTTGAAGAGGAGGCTCGTCTGGCCGCCGCCGAGAAGATGAGCGAGCACTTCAAGCGCTTCGGCTTCGCCCGGAGCCGCCGTTTTATAAGACGGAACGAGATAGACGCTTTGATGCGAGGGTTGCTCGACCTTCTCGTCGGCGAGTGTCACGAGGCGATGCGCGCGGGGCTCGGGCTCGCGCGGGCGGAAGCGCTTCGGCGCCTCGCCGCGCGCTTCGATCTTGCCATAGACCGATTTCGCGAGCGCGATCACCTCGTCCGCCTCGACATCGCCGGCGACGACGAGGATCGCATTTTCCGGCGTGTAGAAGCGATCGTAATAGGCGAGCGCGTCGGTGCGGTCGAGCGTCTCGATCTCATGGCTCCAGCCGATGATCGGCTTGCCGTAGGGATGCTGGCTGAAGAGAGCCGCCTGCACCGCCTCGTTGAGCTGATCGGACGGATCGGAATCGGTCCGCATACGCCGCTCCTCGAGCACGACGTCACGCTCCGGCGCCACGATCTCGTCGGTCAAGACGAGGTTTTTCATGCGGTCGGCTTCATATTCCATGCAGACGCCGAGATGGTCCTTGGCGACGCGCTGAAAATAGGCCGTGTAGTCATTCGAGGTGAACGCATTCTCCTGGCCGCCGACATCTGCGACGAGCTCGGAAAACTTGCCTTGCGGATGGTCCTTGGTGCCCTTGAACATCAGATGCTCGAGGAAATGCGCGATACCGGACTTGCCGACCGGGTCATCCGCCGAGCCATTGCGATACCAGACCATATGCGTCACGACGGGGGCGCGGTGATCGGGGATCACGACGATTTCGAGGCCGTTCTCGAGCCGAGCCTGCGTGACATTCGGGCCGCCGCCGCTTTTGGCGGGCGCCGCGGCGGAGGGAGTCAGGAATACGCCGCCAGCGGCGGGCTGAGATACTGAGGCCATGCGATCCTACAATCGTCCGGAGGCCCTGCCGGCACATCAGCTCTAGGGGGAGCTGCGCGAGCATAGGGCGATCGAGAGAATATAGGATGGAATTGCAGAAAACATCATCCCCTCAGCCGAAGATTCCGAGGGGATGCGACGCAGGCCGACGCGGCGTGAGGATCGATCAATCGTCGACGGAGGTCTTGTGGCGGCCCTGCTCGCGCGCATAGGCGCCGGCATCGCCCGGATCGACCCTCTCCTTCACCGCCTCGCGCGTCGCCTTGACGGTCGCCGACGCCTTCCGATAGCCGACGGGCGGCTCGGTCAGATAATTGCGCGGCGGCTCCTCGCCGCCGATGACGATATTCTTGTCGTCGGCGCTCTCTTTTTTCGCCTTCAGCTCGTCCCAAGGCGTGTAGAGGCAGCTCGGCGTGCCGGCGCTGACCGCGCACTCGCTACTTGCCCCTGTGCCGCGATTGGGCCCGCCGCCGCGTCCCTGCATGAGCTCCTCCTTGCTGAGCTCTGCCCGCGCATTAGGCGTCGTTTGCGGCGCGGGACGGCGCGAATCGGCGGCGGCTTTGCGGCGCGCCATGACGTCGGGATCATTCGGCCATTCTGCCGTGCGGGCGGCCCCGGCCGGGACAGGCGGCGGAAGCTGCTCTGCGTTCGGCGGCACGACGAGCGGCGGCCGCGCCCGATAATCGATGACCTCGTCCTCTTTTTTGAACTGCATCCCAAAGACGCCGAGGAAGGAATTCAGGACATTGTCGTCCTCAGCGGCGCGCGCGGGCGCCGACGCGGCGAATGCCAGTCCGATGAGCTGCACACCGAGCAGCGCCGCCAGAACCGGGCGCGAGCAGGAGCTCCGAAGATCGCCACGCATGGTTTCGCACTCCTAAGCCAAGGCCCAAGCCGAATAGAAAGGTTTCCCTATCTGCCTATCTTGGCAGCAATTTGACGAAAGCGACGCGCCTGTAGCTCTCTGCCAGCTAGCTCTCTGCAAGGTCGGCGCGCTTGGCGGCCCGGCCACCGAGCAGCGATTCGAGCAGCAAAAAGCCCACGCCGAGGACGATCGCGACATCCGCCAAGTTGAAGATATACCAGGAAAAACGCTCGATATGAAAGTAGTAGAAATCGGCGACGAAACCATAGGCGAAACGGTCCGCCGCATTGCCGAGCGCCCCGCCGATGACGAGGCCGAGGCCGAGGCCGACGAGCTTGGCCGTGGCGCGACGGAGCCAGAGGCAGAGAAAAACCACGGCAACCAGCGTGAAGGTGAAAATCGCCCAGCGCCCGACTGCGCCCTGGGAGCTTAGAAGCGAATAGGAAATGCCGGTATTCTTGGCATAGACGACGTCGAAGAAAGGCGCCAGCGCCACCGGCTGTCGCGCCGCGATGTCGAAGCCGAATATCAACCAGAGCTTGTTGCCCTGATCGAGGACGAGGCTCGCGACCGCTGCGATCGTTCCGATACGGGCCGGACTCATCGCGGCACCCTCATGCCCAGAGCCCGGCCGCCTTCAATTCGCGCAAAGCCGCGGCATCGCGCGGCGTGACATCGGGAAAATCCGGATCGCTGCCGACCAGCGGCGAGATCTTCCAGGAGCGGGCGCATTTGCGCCCCGCCGCGCGCTGGAAGACGACGCCGACGCCAGGGACCTCCGCAAGCCGAAAGGCCTCCGCGGGACCCTCGCCGATTTCCACCTCGATATCCGACGTGATGCAGATCTCGGCGAAGTCGATGCCGTCGAGCACGGCCTTCATTGCGGGATCGGCGATAAAGACCTGCGGCGCTGCCTCGAGGGAAGAACCGATGTGCTTTTGCGCCCGCTCGATCTCGAGCGCGCCGGTGACGACGCTGCGGATGCGCCGGATCGTCTCCCATTTCACTGCCAGCGCATCATCCTGCGCCACCGCAAGGCCGTCCGGAAAAGCTTCGAGATGCACCGAGGCCGATCCGTGCGCGCGAAACGCGAGCCAAGCCTCCTCGCAGGTGAAGACGAGGATCGGCGCGAGCCATTTGAGAAGCGCGTCGCAGATCGTATCGATGGCGCATAGCGCGCTCTTGCGGGCATGACTCGACGGCGGATCGCAATAGAGCGTGTCCTTGCGGATATCGAAATAGAAGGCCGAAAGGTCGCTCGTCATGAAATGCGAAAGCTGCGCCACGACCTTCTTGTAATCGAAGCTCGCATAGGCGGCGCGGATCGCCGGGTCGAGCTCAGCGAGCCGGTGCAGCATCAGCCGCTCGAGCTCCGGCATGTCGGCAACCGCGACGCGCATCATGGGATCGAAATGCGCGAGCGAGCCGAGCATCCAGCGGATCGTGTTGCGGAGCTTCCGATAGGTCTCGACGAAAGTTTTGAGGATCGCCGGCCCGATGCGCAGATCGTCCGAATAATCGGAGGCCGCGACCCAGAGGCGCAGAATATCGGCGCCGGCATCCTTGATCACGGTTTCCGGCGCCGTGACATTGCCCAGCGATTTCGACATTTTCATCCCCTTCTCGTCGAGGACGAAGCCATGCGTCAGAACCGCGTCATAGGGCGCGCGCCCGCGCGTGCCGCAGCTCTCGAGCAAGGAGGAATGAAACCAGCCGCGATGCTGATCGGAGCCTTCGAGATACATGACCTCGTCGGCACCGCCGTCACGCAGGCGGTTGATGCCGGCGAGGCCGGGAAATTGCTGCTTGTCTTCCAGCGTGAAAGCATGCGTCGAGCCTGAATCGAACCAGACGTCGAGCACGTCGTCGATCTTGTCGAAGGCTGCGGGATCGTGGTCATTGCCGAGGAACCGGGCGGCAGCGTCTTCGGCGAACCAGGCATCCGCGCCTTCCACCGCGAAAGCCGACGCGATCCGCTCGTTGACCCTGGCGTCGACGAGAATCTCATGGCCGCCTTTCTTGACGAAGACGGCAATCGGCACGCCCCATGTGCGCTGGCGCGAGACGACCCAGTCGGGACGATTGGCGATCATGCCGGTGATGCGGTTCTCGCCAGCCGCGGGATACCAGCGTGTTGCCTTGATCTCGCGCAGCGCGATGTCGCGCAGGGTTGGCTCACCCTGCACGCCCTCATCCTGAGGAGCTTGCGCAGCAAGCGTCTCGAAGGATGCGTCGCGTGCCGACCCTTCGAGACGCGAACCTGCGGTTCGCTCCTCAGGGTGAGGAGAGTTGGATTCCGCTGCAAGAAACGGCTTATCCAGCGCGATGAACCATTGCGGCGTGTTGCGGAAGATGACCGGCTTCTTCGAGCGCCAGCTATGCGGAT
>Ga0116227_10008993_pt1 | contig 18396 bp, 12 predicted proteins | sample S1TSphgellanicum_FD_89693 | JGI IMG/M metagenome (GOLD analysis project Ga0116227, IMG submission 89693) | Host-associated microbial communities from peat moss isolated from Minnesota, USA - S1T2_Fb - Sphagnum magellanicum MG | ecosystem: Host-associated > Plants > Peat moss > Unclassified... | reverse complement strand
TAATTTGGATTTGGAAGTTTTTAGAGGAGAAAAATGTCCTCCTTAAATCAAACTCCATCCATGCAACAAACCAACATTGACAAAATTGTTAAGACTTTTGTAGTAGAATAACATTTTTTCATTTTTTTTAGTACTCACATTACTTGTAGTTTTGTCGAGCAGTTGAGGAGCTCAGATGGAAATGAACCATTGAGAGAGTTCCTGCCAGGTTCCTGCATGAAGCAAAGGGAGGCAGATTCATAAGCTAGGAATTATAATCGACTTTACATATTGAAACCCAAATAAGAACATAACATTATTTGTGGGGATTCAGAATTTGGAATAAATAATCATTTTCAAGCTAATTCTAATTATATAGGTTTTTGTGTGTGAAGCAAAAGGAAAGGTAGTACATATACACATGACTATTCAGTCAAAGTTGATGGTTTTAAAAAGAGACTTATTTTTCTAGCATGAATATTGACTTGCAAGACCTTAATCAGTTTACACTTCTAAAGGTTGGCAATAAAAACCACAATCTACCCCACAATCACAAGCTAATGACAATTCCTTAGAATAAAACACAAATCAGTAAATGGGCAATAAAGTCAATTTTTATCTCAGCTCAAGAGTAAGGATTCTAGGTGATCACAAACACTACTTCAAGTTACATACAATAAATCCCCTAATATATTTGTGCTAGAATATTTATCAATTCAGGTTGAAGGGCCACTTACAAATTTATCAAGGACTTTGGGCAAATGAATATACTCTCATTCACAACTGGTAGATTCGGAAGGTTGTTCGAGAAATTGTTTTCAGATAGATCGAGAACACTGATACTTGGACTTGCCCATATTGAAGGTGGGAGTGATCCACTGAGTTTATTAAAACTGAGGTCCCTTCACAACACAAAACAATAGAAGTGAGAAGTTTATGTAATAGTAGGCCATCAAAGTAATGATGACTTACACAACCAATGTGTTCAGCTCATTTAACAAATTTGAAAAACTGGAAGTAGGTGAACATAGATTTTTTGCCCTAGAGAATTAATTAAAACACACCTTACAAGTTTCTTTTAATAGCAACCATTGCATTGCATGCTATTTTGTATTTGATTCCTTGTATTAGTTGGCTATTTAGACTTCAGGGACATCTTTTGAGATCTTCCTTCAAATTGACAGGTGACATTGCCTTGCAAAATTATTCCAGGACTGTGTACTTGCGGCCTTTCTTATGGTGCATAGTGACTTGGAGGACCCAAAAATCCTAGAAGTGTTCAAAGTATTCCTTGATTCATCAGCCAGTGTAGAGCTAACTTGGTTCTAAAGGTACTCACAAGGTGGTGAGATTGGTAGCCAATGTGAGGTTGGGAAAATCTCCAGTCAATTGATTGTTGTTTAATAGCCTGCAAGACTATAAAACGTCACAAAAAAAGTTGAACTTGACATTCTTAAATCTAGTGTTCTATTTTTTTTAACCCAATAAGATTCAATCTGCAGTCATTGACATTTGAGAAGGATATTTGCCATCATGCATTTTATTTTTTAGCATTGAAATAGGCACCCACAAAAATTGTTAGACAACAAAGATCCCTTCGGCAATGTCAACAGTTTATAGTCTAATAGATGAAATTTTTTATGGCAGAAGGATCTCTACCCATTTGCAACTCCTTAAATTGACACTAGCAATTTCCATCCACATTTCAAATATCAAAGTCTAAGTGGGAATAATTGAAGTTAACAGTTGCAAGATTGCATTCAAAAACTATTCTTAATTTTGTTCGTAAAATAAAATGACCATAGCAATCAAGTATTTGTTGTAGCTAGTGCCTCGCACATAGTACAACATTTGAAAGAAAATGTACACGTATAGCGCCCCCAACCAGGCCAAATTAATAGTGTTGCAATTGTTGATTGTTAAAAGATCCCCTGAGAAGTTGTTGTATGATAGGTCAAGTATGGAAACTGACACCCCAATAGTTGATGAAAATTGTTGGAAATCCAAAGTTCCATGGAGTTGATTTGGACTCAGATTTCTGCATCAATCAAACCAAGGCATGCACTTGAATCCAAGTCTTTGATACAATACAACTTCCTCATGTGCAGACTTAAATACTATAGTCTCTCAACTATGGTAGTTACACATATAAGTTGACATTTGCAAGACTAATTTCAGATGACATGAATGTGATTTTGAATTCTTCCAAGACCAATGTTTTGGAATTGTAAATGTGTACAGGATTGAACCACTTACAATTGCTGCATAAGCAGGAACCTTTCGCAGGTAGTTGGAATTTCAAAGACACCCATGAATCGATTTGAGGACAAATCCAAAGTCTGAAGTTCTGTCTCTACTTTGTTGATCCTGGCGTAGCTACCTACCTAGATTTTGGAAAACATCTGCGAGTTGTCCTGTGAGTGCATTGCCATGCAAGAGCCTGATATAATACCACAAAACAATAACCCAAAATAAAAGAAACTTTGCTGGAACTGTATCCAAAGAACAGATGATGGTCATATATAATGTCATTGAATTGTCTGCAAACACTCCAACCATAGCCCAACTGTCAATATAGAGATTGATGATTGGGTAGCTCACAATTCATTCAAATATGTTAATCCGGAGAAAACTGGTATAGTCCCATTCAAAGAGTTAGTATGAAGATCCCTGTCACATGTAGTTCAGAATGTAAGAGAATAACAAGCAGCAAAAGCAATGTAACTGGTCACTAAAATCTTTGTGTAGTCCAAACAAGACATAAAATTCTAGGGAGCAGGTAAAATCCTTCACCCTATAAATTCAGGCTACTTGCAGAATATTAGGGGGCCATGTAACGAGGAATCAATTGAAGTTGGAGAATTGTTCTTACAGTGATACCAAGTTTTTGAGCTGTCCAATTGTGGATGGGAGTGGTCCAACAAGTCCTGGATCGTTTGATATGGTTCTGCACATTATTTCAGGAGTGTGACCAAGCATGATGAACAATGACCAGTTTAGTGGGAAAAGTCCATATGCATGGGACTTATCAATCAGTTGCTTTCCAAATCACAAGTTTACATAAAGAAATTTTTCCTTTTGAACTATTGGAATCCAATGTTTTTTTCCTCTGTTAGATACACATAGATCTAAATTGCAATTTAGAAGAATACTTTTATAACATCTCTCTGTCTGAAAGATGGAATGATAGCACTTACAGTATGACAGCTGGCTTAGGTTTCCAATTGCTGGATCCAAAGTGCCCTGCAGATTCCGGTCAATGGGCTCCCTGCAAGACCCGCACATTTTTTAACCAATTGGGCCCTGCATATTTCCGTGAATAAATTCTTCATACTTTCTAAAGAACACAACACCCAGAGAACTGCACATCTGCTGGTACAAGAGAAGGGTCTGAAAGCAGACCCTTCTCGAGCATGAAGAAGCGGCTAGTTTGTTTTTGAAAACCAGTACCTTACAAAGTTGTAAGATCCGGTCCTGTTGATGAATTGACTGGCATCTTACAAGGTTGTAAGGTCCAACACAAAATTATGCCTGAGGAGTCACCAAAATATACAAAGGAAAAAACTGGCTAGTTCTGCATGACTACAAAATCAGTAAATTTACTGGCAGGCCTAACTCTGAAATAATGTATCTAGAACTTTACCCCCATTTTTGGAGGAAATTTTAGAAACTGGGAGATAGATCCTACTGTACCTGAATTGCAACAGAGTGGTACACAAGCTAGCCCAAGCATTGAAAGATGTAACAAACATTCATATCACATATATCTAGCTAGTAACACAACAAACATTTAATACAATTTAAGCTGATATACCAAAACATTCAACAAAGAGAAACTAGCTTCATCTGAAATATGTTAAAAATATTTCATAATTGCATAGCATACTCACAAGATCAGAAATAGTATCAAATTTAGCTTTCTTAACATATTTTGATTCAGAATTTCAAAACGTAATTCAAAGTATGAGTGAGGTAATGTTAAGGGAATAATTATTCATAATAATAGTAGTTAGTATATTCTTACTTATTTAGTTACTATTTAAAAAATTACTAGCTAAATTATATAATTTTTGTCATCACTTGAATTTGAATAGATCATAGGATTGTTTTTTTTTTGGAGATAGTTATATCTTGGAAGAAGAAGAGATCTTGGATCTACATTGAGTTTTGAGGAAATATGAAACACGAGCATTTTTTTTTTTGAAAAAGGTTCAATTTTATAGTCAGATTTGTTGTTTTAATGTTTTTCTCATACTTTTATGATTGGATTTTAATTCTGAAACTATATATGAATAGGTCTGAATGAGCAAATTTTATTAGTATTAATTTTATGATATGTTTTTATCCAAATTTAATCAGAATATAGGATAGGAATTCTGTATTTATCATCAACAATGAAATTTTTTTTCAAGTGCAATTGAAGAACTCTCTTCCCTTTCTTGAGAAATCACATGTCCAAACTCCTAAAACCCATCAAATAAACCCTGAGGATTTAGAACCCCAAGAATCATCATGTCTTCACCAATGTAGTTGTATCATGTAGATGAATTACTCTAAAATTAACCCTAGTTTAAGGCAACATGTGACCTTCACAAGGTTCAATGAAAGAGCTTGGTTTGTGAGGTTTGAATTTGAGGCCACGAAATGTTTTTATGGCCTTGGACCACTGCACATGCATGTATTTTAAAGGACCTAGCTAACTTGAGAAAAAAAAAATTCCTCTAGTTCTCCATTGAGATTGCACATCCACCTCAAATTACTAAACAGACATGGAAAGGATGGTGCTAGATGTGTGTCCTTCTCCTCTTCTTTTGATTAATCAGCTATCTAGAAATTTTGGAAGTCTGAGAAACATTGGGTATGCAATTTGCCTTCCTAAAGAACTTGACCCTATGTTCAAAAATGTTTTTTCCATGGTTTTGGTTTCAATTTTGGATCTAGCAAAAGATTAGTTCTATAGTTTGGTTCTTGTCCCGATTCCAACAAGGGGTGTGTCACACTGTGGCCTTGCCATTTACATTTAAAAGTATCTTAAGGCAAAAGAAGAATTATGAAAAGTCAAATATTTCACCATGCTAATATAAAATCCTCAAAAAATTGCTCTAAAGAAACCAAAATCCTTCAAGACATTAGAACTTTATAACTAATCTCAAGTTTCAACACAAGCCAAAATATCATCTTTCAAAAAATCCCCCTATACAAATAAACCTACTACCTAGGGGCAAAAATCCCTTAAACTATTATACTCAATAATGAATATAAACACAATATCCTTGCCTTGGTAAGCAAGGCCAACAAAAAGGTGCCAATTTCAAATTTAAATCACAAGAACCCAAACCGTTGGATTTAACACTGTGAAAGTTCAATACCTTCACAACCCTTTGAAGTATGGTCCTAGATCCACAGCGACCTATGTACTACCGATTACCAGAACCTTGCACTCGGGGTGGCAACTCTCACCGGGTGTTCAAACTTTTTATTATGATTTCTAATGCTTATGAAACCTTTAAATTTTTTTATGATGTAATTTTTAATGACACCTTTAAAAAAAACCTTTTGATGATGTTGGACCATGCACATGCATGTATCTTAAAGGTCCTAGCTAAACTGAAAAGAAAATTTTCCTCCAATTCGTTGAGATTGCACATCCACCTCAAATTATCAAATAGACATGTAGAGGATAGTGCCAGATGTGTGTCCTTCTCCTCTTTTGACTAATCATCTATTTAAAAAAATTTGAAATTTGAAAAACAATGGGTATGCAACTTGCCTACCTAAAGAACCTGACCTTATGTTTAAAAATGTTTTTTCCATGATTTTGGTTTCAATCTTGGATTTAGCAAAAGATTAATTATATATTCTGATTCTTGTCACAATTCCAGAAGGGGTTGTGTCACACTGTGGCCTTGCCATTTACATTAAAAAATATCTTAAAGCAAAAGAAGAATTATGAAAATTCAAATATTTCACCATGCTAATATATAATCCTCAAAAAAATCCTCTAAAAGACATCAAAATCCTTCAAGTTATTAGAACTCTATAACTAATCACAAGTTTCAACACAAGCGAAAATATCATTTTTCAAAAATTGTCCTATAAAAATAGACCTACTACCTAGAGGCCAAAATCCCTTAAGCTATTATACTCTATAATGAATCTAAACACAATATCCTTGCCTTGGTTGGCTAAGCCAACAAAAGGGTGCCAATTCAAGTTTAAAATACAAGAACTTGAACCTTTGAATCTAACACTATCTTAAGTGCAAGTATGTAGATAGGAGCCAACGGGATTACTTTAAAAAAATTTGTGAATTGTTTTTAGTATTTTTTCATTTTTTTATATGAAATTTTTTTTGAATGAATTTTTTTGCAACTTGTTATGAAAAATACGTATAATTGTCCCAATAAATCGCATGTTTTGTGATAATCATTGTTGAATTAATATGAATTTTTCAAAGTGTGTAAATTTTACGAAATTTTACATTTCATTTCAAAAATTTATTATAATTTTGAATCATACAAAAAATGCTAGCTATTTTAAGTTTTTATTTATTATATCATTAATTATAACTTCATTTTGTATGTCATGCACATTACACCCCATTTACATGTGATAATTTTTTTTTAAAAAATTAAAAAATTTGAAACATATTTTGAATTTTTTTAAAATTTTAATTTCATATTTTAAAATTGTGAGTGCTTTTTGAACTTGGATAGTAAGTTACTATCATCTAAATTTTCTATTATCAAAATTATGTTATTACAATAATCTTTTATTTAGTCCTTTATAAAATTAAACACAATTTAAAACAACACCTATTCAAATTCAAACATCATTTTATAAAGTCAAAACCTGAATTTTAATTTAATAAAACTTTTAATTTAAATTTCTCACTTTCATATTAATCATTTAGCACAACTTGAAATGATTAGCATAACTTTAAAATGCCAAAAAAAATAATAAATTCATAAATTTCATCATTATCCAACATGATTTTTGGCTTCTATCTCGATACTTACACCCAACTCAATACCCTCTTAAACCCATGAGGTATCCTCAGAGATCGATAGCTATGTGTGGTTTACCAGAGCCCTACTTTGCTGTAGTTGAAGCAAATCCAATTCCATGCCTGGTGTTGGGCTGAAAGGCATAGATGGCGGAAACCAGCAATCCCACCAACAAAGGCACCGTTTTCACGATGGATACGGCGATGTGGGGATAAAAGCAAGTGGTAACAGGAGGCGTCAAGAGCGTGAGAGTGGCAAGGGCAGCTACAGAGACACCAGCGTTCACGAAATCCCTATTACCCCGCCGGTAAATATCGTTTGGCCCTAGGTAATAAGCGCCTTGATTCTGGTGGGCAGCTATGAAAGCCGGATCCTGGAAAGTCGGATTCCACAATCCTCCGCTAGTCACAAACCCGGGATGCAACACCCGGTTCTGATCTCTATAGCTATCCGTGAAGCAAGAAATGAAACAGAGGGCGCTAAGGACGACGAGGGCGACACTAGTCAGCACTTTCTCAGTCACTCCGCAGTCTCCGTTGTTGGTTGCCAAGGGTGCTAGCACTTGGAACGCCATGAAGGTGCCCGTGGGAAGCACATTCGACAAGTTGGCCAGAACATCTCCACCAGCTTGCATCTTGAAAGACAACAGCAATTTACAGCAATGACTATGTGATCTAGGCAGCTGCCGACAATACCACAGATCGATATTCCGCCAGAAACTCAGATTGAGGAGGACAATGACACTGATTCCGCATGAACTCCTGACTCGTGATTCTTTCTGCTTCTAGTGATGAGCAGCTGAATCAATAACATCACTAGGGGAAAGTCCAAGAGAGAGAGACATATGCAGAGAGAGCTAGAGAGACACAGAGAAAAAGAGAGAAGAAGAAGAAGCAGCAGCTCAGATGTCTAAGCGCACAAGAACAGGGTCTAGAAGAGTCTGATCGTGTGGGAACAGATTCAGGGAAGGAGAAAATTGCAAAAAAGGTTTTGACAAAAAAACAGAAACCCAAATTAGTTCTTGTGGAATATTATGTTTCTGATGGCCAATTTGCCTGCTACAGAAACGCCAGAGAAAAGGGGGAAAACCCAAAGAAGCTCTTAACTTTAGACAACTTGCAGCAAAAGCATCCCATATATTCCGGGAAACAAAACCAATAAAATAAAAGGGGGAAAAAAAAATCAAAAACTGAAAGGCAAAGGATCCATGCCATGTAACTCCGAATTTTACTGTTTCAAAAGTTTCTGAAAACTCGGCTCTGGATTGTCTATCTATGTCCTTCCTTCTTGCAGCTTTTGTCTAATCTGCATATATTTCTAATATGCACCAAGTATTTCAGTATACCATAGTACCTTATAAACCATTCTGACAATAATTAAATTCTTTTCAGTAGAATTTACTGTTTTGTTTCAAAATTAGTTGTCCATAGACTTGCTGAAAGTTTTAGAAATGTTATTGTTGTCTACTGTACATGGTTATTTCCAGTGTTGTGTGGTTCTTTGACTTCTATAAGAACTGCCTGTTCCGGATTTCTTAAAAATTGGAGTTTCTAAGAATTATTTGGTTCTGGTTATTTAAAATTTTCCATTTCAGAGAAGCGGCTGGTTCCGAGGGTCTAACAGAGAAACATCAGGTTCTTTGGGATTGGTTTTCAGACAGAAAATCGATTGGTTTTGAGACGGTTCTCATTGATACACCCACCTGTTTATGCCAATCTTGTTGTCAAGGCAATTTTTTACTTTTACCCCGGTTTTTAATCCGGTTCACAGTTGGTTTTCTAAGATGACATATTCCTTGGAAAGCTCATGAAAAAAACCAATTTTTTTGCATGTTTCAAGTTTCAAAAATCAAATTATGTCTCAAGCTTCAAGGTTTGAAGTTTGAATCTTCAACAACAGCACTAAGAAGTAACAAATGCAATTCAAAGACTTCTCCTTTGCCAAACCTACATACACCTTACAACTATGGCAGCCATAATCCAAGGTAAGTGATAAAAACACAATATGATAAGAAAAACTCATAGCCCAAAATAGAAGACGAAAAATTTCCATGGTATGCGGGTCCAACTTGGAACAAGGAACACTCAAAGCAACAAATTGGAAATCAATTGAGGAAATCACAAAGATTCAGGAATTCTTCCCACTCCATCTCCTCCTCAAACTCTACATCAAGCTCTTTCAACAAATTTGATTTTGCTTTGCATGCACCTACAAGGTTAGAAGGCCTAACACCCAACCCTTGGATCAATGGGCCAATATGGGTCGATAAATTGTTTCCCCAATCTTGGATGGCCAAAGTGATGTATTTTTGTGCAAAATGTGATCATTTGTAAAGTTATACATATTTATAATATGATTATTTTTCATGTGCCTTGAATTTTTGAATGATGAATTACAATTTATAATGTGATTAGGACATTCATAATTGCACAAATATTCTATTACATCCTTACAATAGTTCAAACATATAGCAAAATTATGATGAACACCAAAATCCAAAATCAAATGGATGCGAATTTATTAACATAAAAACATACAATCTAAACAAAAGATGTACATACCCTCTTATGGAGATGCATATTAAATAATTTGTGTGTATTGTTTAATGCAAAATGGTTAGGCTCCCTTAAATAATGCGAGATTGTGATGCCTTAGTGATTTTAGACATGGAAAGACAACTAATTGCAAGGTCAATATTTTGGGGTTGTGGTTTGTGGTAAGCATTGTCATTTGGGTGCTTTCCACCATTCATCATTAATGTTGATGTCATTGTCATCATCTCCATTGTGACACTCTTCTGCTTTTGAAATGTCTGTCCCACGCAAGGTCATGATGCTATTTTGCTTTAAGCATTTTGTCACAATCCATTTGGTAGCATGTTGTCCCTCAATATCTATAATGCCGTCATTGGTATGTGGTTGATCATAATCTTGTTCACTTATGAAAGCCATTGTTGTTTGAACCAATTGCCTTTTCCCTCGAATGACTTGTTGTGTGGATGAATTTCAGATAGGGGCACTCGGATGGCTCATGGAAGTTACCATTGCAACCATTCTTGATTGGACTTAAGGTTGTGGATGTGTTTGACATCATAGGATTTGGCCAATCGGTGTGTGGTCAAAATTTGAATCATGTTGGGCCAATTGTGTTATAGCTTCAAGAATGAGATTATGTTGACGACTGACTAGCTTGAAGTTCAACAATGTTAATGTTTGTCTTTGGGTTCATTCGTGGGTTCAATATCATTACCACCATGGCTTCAACTACATGATTTGTAAGATGAATGAAAGGGCCAAATTGTGAGGCCGATATGTTTATTAATGCATCTTGGTTAACTGGGTTTAAAATGGTGATCCTTGGGCCCATTGTGTGCACCATTGTCACTATTTGTGTGTTCGTGATTTAGGGGAGTACAAAATTAGTGGAGGATATCAATTATACATGTGGTTATTGATCATTGACCATTGTGGCATATACATCTGTGGGGGATGCATTGGGGGTTTCAATTTCATGCTCAATGGATGTATTCAATGTGGGGAGAATTATGAGGTCCATCTATTGCAATGCATTGTTGGGTGGTGTAATGGTGTTCATATCCCCATTATTGGATGGTATTTGTTTCCAAATGCTAGCATTAGACAATAATCTTGAAAATGAAAAATCTTCTCATGGGTCATTAGTTGGGAATTCAAAAATGTCATGTTTGTTTTCTTCTTCATTTGACAATAAGGGGTCATCTTTTAATGTGCTACCTCTGTCTAAACTTAAGAGGACATTGAACATAGAATTTTCAAACAACATATTTTTATTATACCATGTTGTGGGGTTGGCACCATTCGTTTTCCCTATTTTGCTATTAATCAATTTCATACTTTATTATGGAAGAATGAGTGTGAACTCCAATTCCATTCACACGATGTGGTGGAACAAACTTGCAACAAAATGGGATAGGCAATGGGCGCAAATATATATCCATTTTGATAACTTTGGAATGGTGACTAAAAAGTTTTGGTCGCCACAAGTTTGATGACCAAAAAAGTTTTGATCAAATTGCGACATCAATGGCAAAAGTCAATACACCATTGATCGAACAAATCAAAGTCTATTTCAATCATTGCAAACTAAATGGGTGTTAATTGTTGAATCTTCAATGACCAAAAAATTTCATCACTAAAATTGTGGCAACTAAAAAAAAATTGGTCATCAAAGTTATCGTGACCAAAAAGTTTTAATCGAAAATATGGCATTCAAATCTATTTTCAGTTGTAAGGCATCCAAGGGGAACAAATTGTATGAAAATAAATGTTTGCATCTAACTTTATGAATGAAACTAAAACATTCAAACCATTGCCAACCTAACAATGAATGCAAAATGGGCACATCATCACATTTTTAGTACACTACAACAAATCATGATTTATTTGATTGAAAAATTGGACCAAACACTAGTCATTCTAACATTTGGTCAATTTGACCATTTAGTTATACTAGATAAGTCAATTCAAACATGTCCAACTTGATTGGTGGTTTTTTGACTAAACTTAAAATGGTTTTATCAACTAATCAATTGAACAAAAAACTAAGCCACCGAAAAAATTTAATAAAAAAATAAGATCAATTTTTAAATATAAAAATGTGATAAATAAATAAATAATAAGTACCTACCCACCCACCCATCATGGCCTCCTATTTAGTTATCCACAACCCACCTAAATACTATACGTTTACACATATGTACAAAATATATATATAAATGCTCCACATAACATATGTTGCAAAAGGGTATTGAACCTTGGTTTCATTGGTTCCACATTGATCAATGTCTTGGCCATCAAACCACCACATCATTTTGTAAAACAATATGATACCAAATGGATTTAACATCTTCCCTTGAACTTTAATGAATTTTTTTGTTAATGTGTATAACATTTGGACTTCAATTTTTTTCATAAATATGACATGTAGGTAATTAATTAAGTAAATAGGTAGGTACACATGTTTACCTACCTATGTTTTTAGATGTACATACCTATTTATGTAAAATACAAATACATATGTAGGTAGATAATAAGTAGGTAGGTATATATAGGTATGTAGGTGGATAAATAGGGAGGTAGGTAATAAATAATAGGTAGATAAATAAGTAACTTTGGTAAATAATAGATAAATAGTAAGTAAGTAGGATGTAAGTAAATAGATGGTAGGTAGACAAATTATAGATAGGCAAATAATAGGTAGGTTGAACCTAAGTAAAAGATGATAGGTAAGTAGATGAAAAAGATGTAGGTAAATATATGTTAGGTGAGTAGGTAAGTAGGTAGTTTAGTAGGCATAACAAGCAAACTAGGTAACTAAATTAATATACGGCCAATTTGACTAAACATGGTCACTTTGTATGACTAATTTGATTAAGCCATGGGAATTTTAATGGACCATTTAAAAAATTTGTCCCTCTTGATTAAATGTATGATTTAACTCTTGGTCAGAATGATGATTTTCGTAAAAAAACCAAACAAAATAACCATGTGTCTTTCATGCCCCGTGTTTTTAATCAAAATGCACATCTTTTTAGTCAATGCAGACATTTTAATCAAATTGAACCTTTTGAAAAACCATGATTTGTTGTAATATTAACAACCTTGCCTACTTACTATAATACTTAAATATTTACCATAACTTAATCAAATTCCTTTTTTGTATTTTTTTCCAAAGAACAAGATGCCACTAATGCGAAGAAAACACATTGGTGGGTGGCCTAAACTACGAATTCTATTTGACATATGGTGAAATAATATTAAACAATTATGAGGTTTGAAACATGTTTAATGTGCAAGCTTGTAAATCTCATATGAAGTGAAAATTGGGATGCATAATATTTCTTGGACAATCCAATCGAAATGTCATTTGGCAAAGTGATTTATGATACAAGGGAATCTAAAGATGCAAATTATCATCTAACATGTTGTGCACACATTGATGGGGCTTCCATACAAGTAAACTCCACCTATAGAAAGTTACCAAAAGTAGCCATAAATTGTTTATAATTAGTGCATATAAAATTTGGTGTAATTCATATCAATTGTTGGAAGTGATGTGTTTTCAACTTGTTGATTTAATAAAATGAATTTTTATCAAATAATCATGATACATCATGTGTGATTATCTTTAAAATTTGAATATTGGGCTTCTCATCGAACACAATTAAATTTTCATTCAAGTTTTGATGCATTTGCACTAATATTGTGATTTTTTTTGTGCAAATGTTAAGGACATAAGTAATAACATAAATCCCATCATTTCATCTCCCCAAACTATTTCCTTGTGAATATTTTGACATGTTGAAAAATCCATGTGTCCATGTCAAGATACAAAATGTTTTGATTAAGGATTTAAACATCAAATAATAATTTTTTATTTAAAATAATTTTTTTCATGCAAGTGAAAGCCATTTGACATTGTTTTGATTTTTTTTCATTTTTTTGGTGTGAAAGTTTTTACAAAATATAAAACATTTGGGTGTAGGCAACATATAACAAAAAAGAGTAATCTTTTAAACTTCTAACCTCCTTATAACATTTGAAAACAAATGAAACTTTTAGTTTTTTTCATGGGTATCTCTAACCTCCTTTTAACTTTTCAAAGCAATTTGTGTTATATCATTTGGACTTGAAAAAATATTCCCAAAAAATCCCAATAATTATGTCTCTTTTCAAAAGTTGATGATGATTTTAATTATGAAAATAAACTCCATTAATATATATATATATATGTTCACCACATCAATATTGAAATGCTTAAAAATAACTTATCTTACAAAAACATTTCACTTATTTTTAAATATTTAAACTTTATTTTTCAAATTGTCACAAATTGCCAAGTCCAATTCAAATACTTGCAAATAATTTTTTAAAACATGTTTATAACAATTTAACTCTTGAAGTTCATACAAACATAAGTTTAATAATAATGCACCAAAAGTAATATTATTATTTTCATAAAATTGTCTACTTGTTAGTCTTTTTATTTAAAGACCTCAATATTTTATTGCTTAATACACTACTTTTTGTTTATATTTTACCATTTTTTCACCTATTTGGTTAAATTTACATTTAAAACCCAAAATTTTCGTGAACTTTCACAACTTTTTTTTTTCCTCAAAAACTAAATTTCACCCAAAAACAACACTGATGCCATGCCAGTTTATTTTTCATCATCACAGTTCAATCGTCGATAGTTGTGCCAGGATCAAAATTGCCAACAACTGAAGTCCGTTCGATGGCTGACGGTCACAGGGCTTATAAACTATCGTGATAGCAGTTGACCGTCGTGGATAAAAAAGCTTTACTTATTCGAGCTGCTAAGCCTATATCATCATCCATTGGTCCTGTTACGGTCGGTGCTCTTGTTGACTTTTTAGCGAATGTTTTCTTTTTGCTAATTAGATTTCTTGTCTAGTGAATCCAAATGACATCATTGATCTCCACGGTCCAGATTTGAGAATGATCGCCTGTAAACAGACGTTCACCATGCATGTCAACAGTAGGGATTATGAGTCTGACATATTAAGCAACCAAAAGGAGGTCTGATTAAACCGCCAACTGAGTGCAAAAACCCGACTAATTGGTTGGCTTTTGGCATCACACAAAGACACGAAATGTACCTCAAATTCAACGTCGAATATTTGTACTTTGCTGAGTTGAGTACCTTCAGTTATTTTATTTTGGATTCCCAGCTTTTCTTCCGTTCGTACTTGACCTTTCAGTGGACACAAAAGACTCCTAATATTCCTTCTGCTTCAGGAATTTCTAGTTTGCCTTTTTGAGTTTGCAAACTATCTGCAATGGGGGTGAATGTAGCCTAGGGTGAACTAGCACGCAGTGCCCACACTGCTACCATGGTAAAAACCCCCAAATGCATCTAAGTTGCTTCTAAAAATCATAAATGTCCCTTGCTTAGACTAAACCAGAGTCTAAGTACAAATCTAGCATTCCTCGGGTTTAAATTGGCCAATAAGAGGCCTCACTCAAAAAGGTGAAGGTACCAGTGTGGGTGCATGTAGTTATACCATCACAACCAAAAAAGCGCTCTGACGGTATCGCCAACTGCTTGCAAAACGCTGTTTGTTCACTTTTGGCATCACTGAAGAGAGTATCACCTTTTATCGAATGCTGAAGTTTACCTCAAATTCAATGTCGAATCCTTTTACCTTACTGAGTCCGCGTCGAATCTTTCCAGCTTATTGAGTCAGCTTCATCTTATCTTGGATGCCCTTTTCCTCCGGACGTTTTGCACGTGATCTTTGTATGGACACAAATCTCCCAAACGCCCGCGAATATTTTTTTCGCAGGTTCCGTTGTTCGTTTGGGTCTGGTCTTTAAGTACAATTGCAAATCCACATTTCTTCAACAAGTTGGGTGGGAGCGGTGCCCTGTTTTCAAGAGGACTCTAAAATCTGGCGATTTGCCGCCACTGAAAAAGAGACTGGACCGTGGGAGTCTGCGCAGGGCATCGGCTTCGAACCTAGGCACGGACATCTGCATGATCAGGCTTCTCTCTGCTTTCTTTTTCCAATGTGTGTAAATGACGTTGACAAATGCATGGTGTCATCTTACATAAAACAATTAATAATCTAGGTCTATGTCATTAAAAAAAATGTTAAAACATTGTTTGGAATGCGTTGTGAAATGTGTTGATAATTAACATAAAAAAAAAAAAATTTGTCATAATACTCACACAGGTTGCCTGTGGGTTTTATCTATTGTTTTGATAGCACATGCTGATTCTTTTGCCATAAAAACAAAATACATTTCCAATAGGTTTTTTTATGGTTCATACCCATTTCTGGAACTGCTGCTATAAAATTTCACTGGAAAACTTTGACCAAATAAATAGGCGAAAGTTGAACTTGCTGACCCCAAAATAATTCGCCATACCAGGTGAACTGAACAGAAGCCCAAAAGCCAGAAGCACCTAGAAGCTTGCCTTGAATGTCAGCTCGGCTTTATGATATGAACTCCTCCACACATAATGTTCAAGCATTGAAGAGTCCAACAAGGGTAACATCAGATGCATCAAAAGGCAAGGTCAACCGCATCAACTCAGATTGTCACTGCCCTCCAGAAGGGTTGCTCACAGAAAACTTAGTTCTTGGTGTCCAAAGTTTTCTGAAGCTTTATGCCCAAGCTTCTTCCTCAAGTTCCTCAAGGAAGACAAGAATCTGTGCATCAAGCACCACATAATTTGAAAATGATGATGCAGAGTCAGGTAGAGCACAAGCCTCAGAATTCTTTTCTTCTACTTGTGGCAGCCAATGCTTCAGATGAACAGGTACCATGAGCACCTTGTTGAGGACACTTCTGTCCACATCAGAAGGCACATATCCTGTGACATAGACATCACCACACATGTTCAGTAAAGGCAGAATTCAACAACTGCAACAAACACCTTAGCTACCAGAAGGAACCAGCTTTCTTGAGCACAAACAATCCCACAAATGAACTTTCTTGAACCTCAAACAACGAGGGCCCAACTCCAGAGCTGGAAACTATGATCTCAATGATGTTGCATATATGTTGGCAAATGGTTGCCATAGGATTTCAAAATCATCAAGACTCCATCTCATAATCTCCAAATTCAGGTCTCTAAACTGCAACCTCCATATATCCCAGGGGTGTGTGTTTTTCTTCATTTGGGCTCAATCCTTCCATGGTGCACTGTCAGAGAAGCTCAGAATCTCATTTCTCATTTCACTGATCAAACTGAGAAATATTCTTTTCTATGGTTCTTAAAATAGCTACTGTGTATGATCCAACAACAGAAGGTTAGACCACCCAACATTTGCAAAGGAAGGAAAGAGGAGGGTGTGGGGGAATTGGATGTTGAGAGCATACTTGTCAAGGAGAGAGAAGAGGGGAGGTGGCTGACATTCTTCATAGAAGTGGCGAAGAAAGTGTAGTGAGTCGCCTTGTGTGCAAGACTTGGGTTCATATGGCAAGCTGCTATGCCATTTTGATCCTGTGTTGACAGGCGAAGCAATCTTCGCATCAGAGTGGCAAGCAAGCAAAAATCTGTAACACCATAATCTACTGACCAGCAAGAAGCGAAATAATCTTATCAGTAGGTATCATTTTCGCAGAGGTTTGACGAGTGAGGGTACCTACCTTGGGAATATGCGTAACGGGTCTGATTGGTTTCAGAGAGCAACTCCTTCTCGACAAGAGGGAGCTCTGCCTCTAACCTCAGCACCCATGCCTTTAATCTGTGGCTCTGGCCCAGTACTTCCTTCATCTCCTTGTGAAACCCTTGAAAGAGCTCGGCAGCAAAACTGCAAGTTCACCCTTCACAAGGGGACATTAGCCCCAATTCTCTTCCCATTTCCTTTCAAGAAAACCACATGACTATCAGGTTGAGAACCTCATGATTTTCTATTATATTTTTCCAAGACCATCCGGTGTTCCTTGTAACCCGAGTTGCTTCCATTTGGATTGACTCTGGGCTTCTTCAGCAATAGCCTACACATAGCCCCACCTATGTCAGTAGAGTCCCAAGACAACTAATGCAAAATAACAGACTGCTTGTTGTACGCAGTTGATTGTCTTTGCTATCTGCGAGCACTGTCTATAAGTGCACGTACACTGAGAGCAATGACTTGTGATAGCATCCACTGCATTGCTTTTTTAGCTCCAATTTCAACAAGCATTCATGCCAAACCAAAATGCTTGAAAAGATAGTAATGTACCTTTGCAATTTCAAGCCTGCCAAGCTGTACAGCAAGGTCAAACTTGTAGTCTGGATCTGTGGCAATCTCAAGAGCATCCTCCAGCATTCCTCTTGACTCTAAGAACTGTGCCACACTCCAATCAGCACAGAAGTCAGAAACTTCATATGTGGGAAAGAATCTCATCCCTGGTCCCATAAAGATTGGCCAAAATGTCATACCTGTTCAGATGTTCTATTGGGATTGTAGGCAAAACTTCTTGTGCCCTCTGGAAATCCCCTCGCAACACAAGAGTCCTGTACTCAATCAAGCTCAGCAGCAGTGTATAGCATTACACTGCAGACACCAACCATAATCAAGCAGCTCCAAATCACTTTCTGAGTTGACATTAGAGTAGAGATATAGATAGACAACAAATACATGCTTATGACATTATACCACCATACATTGTCATACAGTACCCAAGAGTACCGCATGTACTACTGAAGGTATTAATCTTCAGCACCTCCATCATCCACCAGTTCATCACATCATCAGTATATTAGACACTCCAATCTCAGAATTTTAGACTGGAATGTTCAGTACTCTCAATCAAGAATCTCTTGGACTGAGAAATTAGTCTCTCAGTTCGTATGAATCTTCCTTGATCAATGTTTAGCAAAAGCTTGTTGATGATGATAGCCTGGAAATTTA
>Ga0116227_10008992_pt1 | contig 18398 bp, 16 predicted proteins | sample S1TSphgellanicum_FD_89693 | JGI IMG/M metagenome (GOLD analysis project Ga0116227, IMG submission 89693) | Host-associated microbial communities from peat moss isolated from Minnesota, USA - S1T2_Fb - Sphagnum magellanicum MG | ecosystem: Host-associated > Plants > Peat moss > Unclassified... | reverse complement strand
CCGTTCAACCGGGTGGGAGCCCCGGGCGCGAATCGCCGGCAAGACGCGTTCGGCCGACGTCGTGAATCCACGCGATTCATGGATTCCGTGGGATGTCATAGATGCCTATGGAATCAGGAACGGTTGTAGCGGCGATGCTTGTGAAGTGGGTCGCGGCCGAATGACGGCTGCACGGCGGGCTTTAGGCTGCCTCACCCTTCGACAGGCTCAGGGTGACCGGTTCGACGGCCGCATGGGCCTCCTCGCGGCGTGAACGGAGCGCGCGTGATGTGGCGCGTTGGAATCGATATCGGGGGGACGTTTACCGATCTCGTGGCGCTCGCGGACGATGGTCGGCTCGTACGGCATAAGGTGCCGTCCACGCCGCGGGCGCCGGATTCCGGGCTGCTCGATGCGCTGCGGTTGCTCTTGGCAGACGTGCCCGCGCGCGACATCGCGACCATCGCGCACGCCGGCACGATTGCGACGAACGCGCTACTCGGGCAGATGAATTTGGAGTTGCCGCGCGTCGCGTTCATCACGACCGAAGGATTTCGCGACGTGCTCGAGATCGGGCGGCAGAACCGTAGCGCGATCTACGATTTGAACGTGACGCGGCCGACTGCGCTTGCACGTCGCGAGGATCGGTTGGTGGTACGGGAGCGGATGGCTGCCGATGGAGCCGTCCTCGTTGCGCTCGATCTGGGCGATGTCGAACGCGCGGTTGCCACGGTCGCCGCGCGCGGGATTCGGTCCGTCGCGGTCGGACTGCTACACGCCGACATCGATGGGACGCACGAACGCATCATCGGCACGGCGTTGCGGGCTGCGATTCCCGACGCGGACATATCGCTTTCATCGGAGATCGATCCGCAATATCGGGAGTACGAACGCTTTTCCACGACGGTCGTGAACGCGGCGCTCGCGCCGATCGTGCGTTCGTATTTGGATCGCATCGCGCGGGCCGTGCGTGCGGCCGGGGTCGAGGCACCGATCTTCGTGATGCGTTCGGACGGCGGCATGGCGGCACTCGCGCATGCGGCCCGGCGTCCGGCCGCGCTCATCGAAAGCGGTCCGGCGAGCGGAGTCATCGCTGCGGCGTACGTGGGACGGGCGCTCGGCATCGACAACGTGCTCTCGTTCGATATGGGCGGCACGACGGCGAAAGCCGGCACGGTGTTTCGCGGAGCACCCGAAGTGAGCGGCTCGTTCGAAGCTGCGGGGGCGACGCATAGCGGGCGCACGATCAAGGGCAGCGGGTATCCGGTTCGCTTTCCGTTCGTCGATCTCGCGGAGGTGAGCGCCGGCGGCGGCACGCTCGCGTGGGTCGATGCGGCGGGAACGTTACGCGTGGGGCCGATCTCGGCGGGCGCCGATCCGGGACCCGCCTGCTATGGTCGGGGGGACCGGCCGACCGTTACCGATGCGAACGTCGTGTTGCGGCGGTCGAATCCGCGTGCTCTGCTGGGCGGCGCGTTCTCGATCGATGCGGACCGTGCGCGCGATGCGATCGCGACGGTCGCGGCGCCACTCGGCGGAGACGTCGAGCGAACCGCCGCGGGCATCGTGACGCTCGTCGACGCCGAGATGGCCAAGGTGCTGCGCATCGTTTCGGTCGAGCGGGGGCACGATCCGCGCGATTTCACACTGATCGCGTTCGGCGGATGCGGACCGTTGCACGCCTGCGCGGTCGCTCGGGATATCGGCGTCGCGCGGATCGTCGTGCCGGTTCATCCGGGCCTGTTTTCGGCGTACGGTCTGCTGGCGGCGGATGTGCGGGCGACGGCGGTGCGGTCGCTCGTTGCACCGGCCGTTGCGGCGACGTGGCAGACGGTCAATACGATTTGCGAAATACTCGTGCGCGAAGGTGACGCCGCACTGGCCGAACAGGCGGTGGCACCCGCGGCGCGCCGCTTCGTGCGTGAAGTCGATCTGCGCTATGTCGGGCAGTCGACGGAATTAACGGTTACCGAGCCGCGCACGCTCGACGACGCGATTGCGGGGTTTCACGCGCGGCACGAACGGCGGTACGGATTTGCCGCGCTGCACGATCCCGTCGAGATCGTGACCGTGCGCGTGGTCGCGATGGGGGCGACGGCGAAGCCGGAACTCGTGTCGGTGGAGTTGCCGGCGCGGTTGTCTGCGCCCGCCGCGGAGGCGTTGCGGGAGCGGCGTGCGGTGTACGACGGGGATGCGTTCGCCGTCACGCCGGTTTACGCGCGGGACGCGTTGCGGACGGGTGACGCGTTCGCGGGTCCGGCGGTCGTCGAGCAATACGACGCTACGACGTATGTGGCGCCGGGGTGGAATGCGAACGTGGACGGGTTTGGGAATTTGGTGATGGTGGTTTAGCGTTGGTTGGGCCCTTCGACAAGCTCAGGGTGACGAGAGCGGGGAGCGCCCCCGTTTGCCATGCGGTCGCGCCCGGACCTTCGACCGGCTCGGGGGAGGGGGCCTTTAGCAGGCGGGATGAAACGGGTCGGTTAGGAACGGGCGCGCGAACGAGCGCAGGCCGGTGGTCGGCAAGGGTCCGTAATAGCGCGAATCCCACCCGCGTGGGCAGGGCGTCCATAACCATATGGTGCTTGCCGGCACTCGGTAGTGGCCGTGGGGTACGTGCGGGATCGGACGACCGTCCGAATCGACCGGCTTTGCGGCGCTGCCGGGCAGGTCGCGGCCGTTCACACGGACGCCCGCGGCGCTGACATCGACCGCGTCGCCCGGAATCGCGGCAACGAGTTTGAGGAGCGGCGCCGTATTCGCGGGGCACGTTCCGGGCGGCATGTAACCGCGCCCGTTGGCGAAAAGCGCGAGCGCGGACGGTAGACAGATCTCCACGAGGTCGCCCCGGGCGGGCGCGCGTTCTACCGGTTGCAACCGGTAGAAGCCGACCGGCATGCTCGAGGTCACGTTTAGCGAGAGCGCCAGCGAACGCACGACCAAGATCGCGGCCAGCGCGGCGCACGCGATGCCGGCAAGAATAGCGGCGCGGCGGATGCGGGAGGATGCGGTGCCGGCGACGTGCGTGCGACTCAAAACTTTGGGCCGCCGTTTGAGACGACGGCCACCGGAACGGCCGTAACCGTGACGACGACCGGCGCGTCGTTTGGCGATGTGTCCGGTTTCGGCTCCGCCTTCGCTGTCGACCGAGCGGCCGGGGCTCGCAATCCGGTGCGTTGCGCGAACCGGTGCAACTTCGAGACGTCCGCGAATCGCTGCGGCGCGGAAACTTGCGCGAAGGCAATCCGCTGGGCTCCGACATCCACGCCGGCGGCGGCGACGACTGCGGCGATGTAGTGGTCTCCTTGGGTTAGGCTACCGGTGTTGTAGGCGCCGATGGCGCGGCGGAGGGCGAATTGGCCGGGGCCATAGTGGGATCGGGCTTGGCGGTAGGCGGAGGAGAGGATCGTGGCGCCGGCGCGTACGTTCGTGCATGGGTCGAAGAGTGCGGGGACGGCGAGGCCGAGGCTTGGGAGGTTGGCGGAGTTGATTTGTGTGAGGCCGAGATCGACCGAGTGGCCGCGGCGGATTAACTCCGCGGCGAGCGCGGTTGCCACGTTGGGGGTGGCGGGGCGGTACTCCGTGTTCGTCGTGTTGTCGTGGATGGCGAGCGGATTGCCGCCGCTTTCGACGGCGACGATCGACGACATCGTGCGGCGGCCGACGCGGGGGGCGCATCCGGCGATGAGGTGGGCGAGGAGGGCGGTCGCGAGCATCGCTTACGAGTTCGCGCCGTAGGGGCCGGGCAGCACCATGTCGCGGTCGACGATCACGACGAACGGGTAGCCGCGCGGGACGTGAATCGTCGGTTGCATGTCGAGCTGTTTCTGCACGATTTGGGAGCCGATCTGCGAGATTTGCTGGCCGACGCCGCCGGCGAGCAATTGACCCGTCGAGGGGACCGCAAGCGTGCTGATCGTGGCGCCCTGTTGTGGCTGGCTGAGTTGCAGGCCCGCGCTGATCACGCTGGAAAGCAAGGCCGCCGCAAGTACGGAACTAAAGTGGTTGTCGACCTTGCCGCCGAGTCCCGAGTAACCCTCGGTGTCGGCACCAACCTGCTCGTGCAAATCGATGCTCGACGTGTCGGGGAAAATCAGGCGTTCCCACGCGACGAGGATGCGGGTTTGGCCGCTCTGCACGTCGTTCTTGTAAACGCCGATCAGCTTCGATCCCTTCGGGATCAACAGATAGCGGCCGGTGCGGGAGTCGTACACGTCCTGGCGCACGGCTGCCGAGATCAAGCCGGGCTGTTCGGAGTCGATGCCCGTGATCAGTTCGGCCGGGATGACGGAGCTGGCTACGATCTCGTACCGTCCGCGCGGTGCGTAACGCTGCGCGTCCAAGTAATCGGCGGCGTTAGCCGTACCGCCTTGTTGAGGCGCACTCGACTTCGGGGCGTATTGGCCGAAGGGACCGCTAAGGAACGCATTCGGGTCGCCGCTTGCGGCCGGGGCCGGCGCGCCCGTCGCACCGGCGGGCGCGCGCATCGTGCCTTGGGCGCCGGTGGCCGGCATCGCTGCTTGCGCCACGGTCGCGGTCGCACCAGAGTCCGTGCCGGAGCCGCCGGTTGCGGTCCCCATACCCCCGGCGGTTGACGTCGCCGTGCCGCCCGCGTTAACGGTGATCGGCGCATTTTTCGCAGCTGCGATTTCGGCTTGGCGGGCGGCGATTTGGGCGTCGTGCTGTTGCGCGGCGAGTTGCTCGCGCTGCAGTTTCAACTGTTCGGCGAGCACGGCTTCGGGATTGGGCGACGGTGCGACGGCCGCGGCGAGGGCGGCCGGCGCGGCGGCTGCGGTGCCGCTCGTCTCGAGGTTCGGGACGCTTCCCGCGGGTTGCGCCGCCGGGTTGTCGGCGGTTTGCACTTGCGCGGGCGCGGGGGCGGGCGTGCGCAGCACGAGACCGGCCGGGAGATTCGCGGCCGCGCCGGCCGGGCGGACGGGCATCGTTGCGAACTTCGCTACGATCGGTTCGTCGGCGCCGAAGTGGCCCGTGTCTTGCGGGTTCGGCGTGGCGAAGGCGACGTCGGCGGCGGCCGCGTTTTGGGTGGCGGGCTTCTTGTTTGCGCCGGCGAGGATCAGGGCCACGATCGCAAAGAGTACGATCGCGCCGATACCGAGGGCGCGGGGGCCGATGCGCGTGACGCCCGTGATGCGTCCGCGCACGCCGTGCTCGAGGCTATCGGGAGAGCTCGGCACGCGGGTCTTCGAGTCCTTATCGTTTGACATGTCGTCCTCTTTAATTAGGCGTGGCGGATCGCGACGCGGAGTTCGCCGCTGCCGTGTTTGCCGGTGCCGGCGTTGAGAATCAGGTCGAGGCCGGCCGGTACGCCGTCGACGATGAAGGTTTTGTCGACCAGCCGATAGTTCACGATTTGGTTCGTACCGTCGCGCGTGACCGCGACGAGGATCGGCAGGTCGCTTGGGAGTTTGTCGTAGCGCACGTAGGTGTGCGCGCCGTCGTTGTAGGCGGCTTGCGGCGTTATTTGCGCCGCACCGTGGATCGTGTACGCGGTGTCGTAGCCTTCGGGGCCGATCGGGGGAGGTGCGTCGAGCGCGGCGTCCGCGGCGCGTTTGGCTTCGGCGGCGCTACGGGCAGCAATCTCTTCCTCGGGATACGTGAAGCCGATCCGCGCGTTCGCCCAGCGCACGCTCGACACCAACTGAATGTAGTAGACGTGCGCCGTCGTCGCGATGACGAGGTTGGTTTTCAACGAATCGGCTTTGGGTTTGACGAGCACGAGCGGCGTGGAGCCGCCGGGCCCGCTCGGGGAGGTGGCGATGATCCAGCGTTCCGAGTCGCCGGTTGCGATTCCGGAGACCGACTCGCCGTTTTGCAGCGCGATCGTACAGACGGTCAGCGGCGCGCAGGCGAGAGTGGGAGCGGGGCCCGGGAAGCGGTAGCGCACGACGCCGTCCTCGCCGACTTGCGCGACCGAAGTTTGTGCCGGAGCGGCGAGCGGGGCGAGTGCCGCAAACGCGGCGGCTACGACCGCCGCTCCGAATATCGCGCGCGCGCTCATATCTTCTTCGTCCAGTCCAGCGTGGTGAGATACACGCCGAGCGGGTTGACGAGGACGGTCGCTTCGTCGGTGGGCGGGTGGATCGCGACGCCGACGGAGCCGGCCCACTGCTGCGTGGCGGTCACCTGTCCTTGCGGATCGCGGATCGTTTCCGTCCATTGGATTTGCCAGGTCGTCGGACTGATCGGCAGCATCGAATCGATCGACGTGGTGACGGTCTCCGTATTCGCGAGATCGAAGGGCGAATGGCCCTTCGTATACCACGCATCGAGGTAGCCGCGCGCTTCCGAGCCGTTCTGCACCATCGCGTAGACGCGATCGAGGTTTTGTTTCTCGACGATGCGATCGGTGACGACGCCGCGCGCGTCGGAGATCCAGTTGGCGAGTTCCGCGCGCACGACGCGCGGATCGACGCCGTCGACGTGATCGGCGACCTGGACGCCGACCGGTTCGCCGATTTTATCGACGGCGACGACGTACGGGATGAATTTCGTTTGCGCGGCCACGTAGGCGAGCCCGAGGATCGCGACGATGATGCCGATCGCTTCGAGGATCGCGACGAGTCGCCAATTGTAGGCTTGTTGCAGGTACGAACCGTACCGCTCGAGCCATACGGCCGAGGCGTCGGTGTAGGCGTTGCCGGTTCCGCTTCCGTCGAGCAGCGCGGACGCCGGGGTCTTTCTCTTGAAGATGGTCATGTTCGTAACTCCTTTTACGGCGTCAGCTGGGCTGAACGATTTGGGCGATTTTGATCCATTTTGCGAACGGCAGGTTGAGGTGGAAGATACCTGGGCTGCCGGGATTGATTACGCGAACGGTCGCCTGGGCAGCGTAATAGATTTGAGTCGTTTGGGTCTTGGTGACGGGTTGATTGCCGGAGACCATGGCGACCGCGGGAGCCGGCGTTGCGGTGGTCGTCGAGTTCATGGTGAGGGCGGCAAATAAGAGATAGGGCTGGGAGAGCGTGAGATCGGCGCACGCCCAATTGCCCTGCGCATCGGTCGACGTCGTTTCGATGAACGGGCTCAGGCGTTGGACGAGCGCCGAGAAATTCTCGGACTGGTTTTGGACGCTCAGATAGTTTGCCGGTGAAGCAGCGGTAGCGGGTGCGGGCGTCGCGCTCATCTTGGCCGCCTGATTCTTCACCTGCGTTTCCTGGTACGTCAGGTATGCGCGGCCGTCGGCGGTATTCGGAATGACCTGGACGGTCGTGTTGACCTGAACGTTCGGACCGGCGGCGCTCGGCAGCGTGCCGTACATGAGGCCCGGATTGTTGTTCGCGGTGCAGCTGAGGGCTTGCGCCGGAGGCGACGGGCTCGGCGAGGGCGACGGCGCCGCGCTTGCGGCGCGCGCGGGCGCAACGGTTGCGGCCACGCCGGCGATGAGGGCGATGCCGGCAAGTCCGGCGGATAGCGTTGGCGAGTTCACGGGGTTCCTCCAAGATTTGTCCAGCCGACGATTGCGGCATCGAATGTGGCGCCGACCGTCGCCGACGCGGCGAAGATCTGCATGCTGCGGGGATCGAGGCCGGTGCGCGACGCGCCCGTGCCTTGCGAGATGAAAGCGATTGCGAGATAGCGGCCGGCGGGCAGTCCGGAGCAGCGGAAGCTGCCGTCCGCGGCGACGTTCACGCGGCGCATCGTAGCGAGCGCGGTGCTCGCGGTTGCCGCGAAGTCGCCGCGCTCGACGACGAGGGCGAGCGCGTCGCCGGGTGACGTGCGCGCCGCGAGGATCGCACGCAGTTCGGAGAGATACCGCTCGCCGAGCGGTGCATCCGGCAACACGCCCATTCGCGCGGCCAAACCTTGCGCGACGCCTTGCAGCCGGCCCACGATCGCGTGGGCACCGGAACCGCACGCCGGCGCATCGGCGGCTTGCGCGCTCGCGCATCCGAAGTTTGCGACGAGGGCGGCCGCGAGCGCGCACGTTACGCGGCGCATCAGACGTTCACCCGAATTGAGACGGCACCGGTCGACCCGTGGTCTTCGGTGGGGATCGTCTTGCCGAGATCGGCAATCAGACTCGCGCCCGCATCGAAGGGACTGCGCGCGGCTTTGTCGACCGCTTTCCCGAGCGGGCTCGCCTGTTGTTTGTCCGTCAACGCGGCGATGGTTTGCATGCGCTGCGCGAGCGGAAGGCGGCCGAAGTTCTCGTTGCGCACGACGCTCTGGAGCGACGAGCGATCGAGGTCGCGGATCGTTTCGGGGGTGACGTTGGCCTTGAGCGCGGCGGCGTCCATGCGGCCGAACTCCGCGGCCGGTTGCTGTTTTGCGCTGAGGCCCGCGATCGGTTTGCCTTGCGGCATCGAACCCAAGGCGACGTAACTCGAGGTCTGCGGCTTATCGGCACCGCTCGTCGCGAGGCTCTCGTTCGAAAGCGGCGTTTCGGTCGCCGGCGAAACGGCGTCGCCGGGCGCCGGGGCCGGGCTCGCTTCGTCGCCCGGGCCGGTGCCGCTGCCGCTGCCGGCGCTGTCGCGGTTGCCGCTGCCCGCCGAGAGCGCGTTGCGCCCGGTAAGCGCGGCCGAGCCCGCGCCGGAGACCGCACCGCCCGCCGCCTTGAAGCCCGCGCTCGCGAGTCCAGCGAACTGGCCGGCGAATTGTCCGAACGAGCTGTTCGACGAACCGTTCACGAGCGAAGCTGCGAACTGCGGAGCCGCGTAGGCGATCACCGCGGCAACGAGCGCCACGAAGCCGCCAAGTAGCGGGACGGCGTTGTATCCCTGCACGAGCGAGTCGAGCGGATGGATCAACCCGATGCAGATGTACACCATCAGCAGTTTCACGCCGACGCTGACCGCGTAGCTGTAATACTTCTCGCCGATACCGACCGTCCAGCGCGAACCGAGAAAGCCCGTGACGATGACGCCCGCCGCCGTGACGACGTACGCTTCCACGATCGCGAGCGCGAGCGTCCCCGCGAGGAAGGCGTAGGCGCCGACGGTGATGACCGCGGTCACCGCGGTGAGGTCGATCAGACCCGTTAGCAGATTAGAGAAGCCCGTCGCGAAGAATTCGTCGGGAACGGCGCCGAGGACGGCGACCTCCGTGATCGACGGTGCGGCGTTTTGAAAGCCTTCGAGCAAGATGCCGATCGGGTCGGTGGGACCGCTCGAGAGCGCGTTTCCGGTCGTCATGCCGATCTGCACGAACGAGGCGATGATCGAGGTCGCGATGCCGAAGCCGTTGACGACAAAGACCCAGTAGACCAGGCTGAAGACGATCGTCTTCTGCGTCAACTGTACGAGCAGTTCCGCAACGTCGCTGCGGCCGCCGAGCATCGCTTGCACGATCGTCCACGCGATGTCGAGCGTCACGAGCCCGCCGAAGAGCATCGTCGCGTAGCTGGAAATCGTATTGCGGATCGTCATCGCTTGCGCGGCGAGGCTGCCGAAGAGCGAGCCCGGGTTCGGCAGCATACCGGAGGCCGGATTGAGGCTGCCGATGGTGCCGTTGACGGCGGGTGCCGTGGGGCCGAACGTCTGCGCGGCGGCGGGTTCGGCGAACGCGACCAGCGCGGTCGCGAGCAGGCCGAACGCGAGGGCGTTCGCGGCGATGCGGCGGTTCATCGCGCGCCCGCCGTCTCGCGCAGCGCGTGCCGTTCGAGCCAGCGTTCCGCATCGGCCTCACGGCCGTTCGCGCGCATCCACTCGGCCGGCCACGTCTCGCGATAGCGCGCGAGCGTATCGTACGCGCGCTGCGGTTCTTGCGGGTCGATCCAATGGGCTGCGGCGACCTTGAGGTTGCGCTGCCAGAGCCACTCGGCGGGCCAGTCGAAGGCGCCGTACGTTTCCGCGAACGCGCGTACGCGGGCGAGATCTTCCTTGCCGCCCGCGCCGAGAAAACTCAGGGCGACGGGGCCGAGGCCGAGGTCGAAGAGCCGGTTGCCGAGCGGGCTCGTGTAGTAATATTGGCGCTTGGGCACCGCGGCCGCGAGGATTTGCATCTGCCGCTCGGTGAGGCCGATCCGCTTGTAGGCGTCTTGCGAGGTTTCGCTCCGCGCCTCGGCGTTGGGCAAGAAGATCTTCGTCTGACAGGATTCGAGGATGGCCGACGTGATCGGCTTATCCATCACGTCGTTGACGCTCTGCGTCGCGAAAACGACGGCGGCGTTCTTCTTCCGCAGCGTTTTGAGCCAGTCGCGAATCTGCTCGGCGAAGAGCGGATTATCGATCAACGTCCAGGCTTCGTCGAGCACGATCAGCGTGGGGCGGCCGTCGAGCCGGGCTTCGATGCGATGGAACAGATAGAGCAGGACGGGCACGACGTTTTTCGCGCCGCCGCTCGAGGCATCCATCAAGTGTTCGAGTTCGAAGACTTGGAAGGCGTCTTCGCGGAGATAGTCCGTGCGCGAATCCAAGAGCGACCCGAGCGGACCATCGAGCGTGTAGCGATCGAGCGCGGCGCGCAGTTCTTCATCTTGCAACGGGCCGCTCAAGAGATCGGTCAGCGTGCGGCTCGCGCTGTCCCCAAGCAGGCCGAGCGCGTGGTGCAGCGCGCGGCGATGTTGCGGTGTGACGCGAATTCCCTGGAGCTCGACGATCGACTCGAGCCAGCCGACGGCCCAGGCGCGTTCGCCTTCGTCATCGACGTGTTGCAGCGGGCAGAAGCTGAGGTTCTCGAGTTCGCCCATCAGGTCGTAATGCTGGCCGCCGGCGGCGCGGACGAGCGGATAGGCCGAGTAGCCTTTGTCGAAGACGAACACTTGCGCGTTCGGATAGCGGAACTGCGACGCGGCGAGGAAGCAGAGCAGCGTCGATTTGCCGGCACCCGACGGGCCGAGCACGAGCGTGTGACCGACGTCGCCCACGTGCAGGTTGAGCCGGAAGGGCGTCCCGCCGCTGGTCGCGGCGTAGGCGAGCGGCGGACTGTCGGGCGGATAGAACGGGCACGGCTGGCGCGCTTCGCCTGCCCAGAGCGCCGTGAGCGGCAGAAAATCCGCGACGTTTTTCGTATGCACGAGTGGTTTGCGCACGTTGGCGTAGCCGTTGCCGGGATGCGTTCCGAAGAACGCTTCGACCGCGTTGACGTCCTCGATCCGTGCGTTGAAGCCGAGATTGAAAAGGAGCTTGAGGACTTCGCGCGCCCGGTCGTCGACTGCGGCCGGGTCCTCGTCGGCGACGACGACGACGCTCGTGTAGAAGCCGAACCGAACGGCGTCGCTCGCGAGATCGTCGCTTGCGGCCTGCGCGTCGGAGGCCATGCGCAGCGCTTCGCCGTTCGCGGGCGCCGGCTCGGCGCCGGGCGCGGACACGAGCGAGCGCATCGAGAGGCGGCCCGAGAACCACTTCTTGCGATAGCCTTCCAGACGTTTGCGCGCATCGACGGGATCCAGGAAGATAAAACGGTTCGACCAGCGGTAGGGCATCGTTAACCGGTTGAGCGCTTCGAGGACGCCCGGATAGCTTTCGTTCGGAAAACCGGTGATCGCGATCGTGCGGATGTGCTTGTCGCCGACGCGCGGTTTGAGGCCGCCGAAGAAGTCGACGCCGCCGATCACCGCGTCGAGATAGGCCGGGATTGCGGGCCGGCGCACCGGGTGATCGTGCGCGGTCGCGCAGAAACTCAGGTGGGCGAGCAAGTCGTCCAGGGTGTACTCGCGGCCGGTTTCGTCCGTGACGGTCCGGGCGCGCAGGCGCTTGAGGCGGAGCGACGAGGAGAGGTTGTCGTCGATCTCCCGCAGGGTAGCGTTGAACGTGGCGAGCGCGCGCGAGGCGGAGGTTTCGCTGCGCAGTTTGTCGCCTTCGACGAGGAAGGCGGCGACGCGACTCTCCGTGTCCGAGGGCGGTAAGTAGGTCAGCACCAGCACGTAGCGCGTGTCGAAGCGCGCGCCTTCGGTTTGCGCCTGCAAGCGACGCTCTTCGTCGATGAGGCCCGTGGTGCGGTCGGGGAAAGGCGCAGGTTCCGGATACTGGCTGACGGGATAGCGGATCGCGTCGACGTGGAGCATCCAGCCGTTGTCGCGCCGGCGCAGGACCGCGTTCACGCGCTCCGAGAGCACGTCGAGTTCAGCGGCACTCGCCGAATCCAAATCGTTGCCGCGGTATTCCCAGCCGGCGAGCAATGCGCCGTCCTTATTGATGACGACGCCGTCCTCGACGAGCGCCGCGTACACGAGCACGTCGGAGTAGCCTTTGAGCTTGGTACGGAACTCGCGGACCACCGCTAGGCTCTGTCCGCGCAGCGCGAAGAACAGGAGCACGAAGCAGAGGAAAATTCCGAAGACGAATGCCAGCATGACCTCTTAGCCCTTCTGATTGCGCTTGATCTCGGGATCGAGAGCGGATAGGTGCGGATGTGCGGGATAGTAGATGCGCTTGTTGACGTGGCGAATGTAGACGCGCGAGAGTTCCGGATCGTGTTTGGCCATACGCTGCAAGACCGCGAGCGCGATAAGCCAGAATCCGACGCCGATCGCGCCGATCGTGACGCTGCCGAGCGAGAACACGAGGACGGCCGCGATCATGCCCGAGGCGAGCACGAGCGTCCGCTCTCCGCCCAGCACCAGCTGCGGGCGGAGAAGCGATTGACGCACGGCGCTGCGAGCCGGTCCACGCATTTAGAGCACCGCTCCGGAAGCCGAGCCGATGAACGTGCTCGCGAACGCTCCGGCGCCGACCAGGAACGCGATCGCGATGACGATCATCAACATGCGGCGCGCGAACTGACCGAGTTCTTCGCCGAAGATCAGCGCGAGGCCGGCGACGAAGATCGCGATGATCGAGATGTACTTGGCAACGCTGCCGGTGAGGAATCCGGCGAGCGCGGAAAGCGGGCCGTCCCACGGCAACGTTCCGGTGGTGCCGCCGGTGCTGGCCATGGCGGCCGAGTCGAGCGAGAGGAAGAGTGCCGCGCAAACGAACGGTGCGGAGGCGACGGCGAGACGGTGGGTCGAGGCGGAGATTTTCACGTTTGTGTCCCTTTCTAGCGTGGTGGTGTATTATGGGGTGTCGTGACCGGCGTGGTTATCGCCGGGAACGTTTTCGAGGACGTACGCGCCGTTTGCGAAGCCGCGCGTCCGCACGACCTCACGGATGCGCCGGCCTTGGGGCGTGCGCGAGATGAAGACGATCAGGTTGACCGCCTCGGCGATCAGGTGCGGCTGCGGGCGCGTATCGCGGTACTCGGCCATCAGCTGCTCGAGACGCAGTAGACCCGCCTGGGCGCTGTTGGCGTGAACGGTCGACACGCCGCCGGGGTGGCCGGTGTTCCACGCTTTGAGGAGCGCGAGCGCGGCGTGATCGCGGACCTCGCCGACCACGATACGATCGGGCCGCAGGCGCATCGTGATGCGCAGGCAGTCGGTCAGGTCGATCGTGTCCGTCGTGTGCAGCACGACCGTGTTGGGCGCGGCGCACTGGAGTTCGAAGGTGTCTTCGATGATGACGACGCGCTGGCGATCGTCGGCGCACGCTGCGATTTCGTTGAGTATCGCGTTGGCGAACGTCGTCTTGCCGGAGCCGGTGGAGCCGACGATCAGGATGTTCTCGCGCTCGCGCACCGCGCGGCGCAATTCGCGCGCGTGGGCCGGGTCGAGGATCTCGCTTGCCACGTAATCGTCGAGCGTGTAGACCATCGTCGCGCGCTTTCTGATCGAGAAGAGCGGGGCGGAGGCCATGGGCGGGAGCACGCCTTGCACGCGGCTGCCGTCGAGCGGGAGTTCGCCTTGCAGCGTCGGCCGCTGACGGTCGATCGTCGTATCGAGCATCGCGGCGATCGTACCGAGCAGGTTCTCCGCGCGCGACGGACGCATGCGGTCGCCGCTGTCGCGCATGCCTTCGCCCAGAACGTCGAGCCAGACGATACCGTCGGGGTTAAGCATGATCTCGACGACTTTGGGATCTTCGAGCGCGGCCACGATCGTGGGTCCGAGTTCGCGCACGAGCTTCTCGAGCATGAGCGCGCGTTTTTGTTCCGCTAGGGTTTGCACGACGGGAGTCGCCATGGCGAACGAGCCTTTCATGACTTCTCGAGCGCGATCGCGGCGCGCGCGGAGAACGTGGGGTCTTCGAAATACTTGATCTTGCGGCCGTAGATCGGCGCGTGGCCGGCGACGAAAACGAGCGCGTCGTCGGGTGGTAAGCGACGCGCCTCGTCCGGCGTCAACAGGGGGCGTTCGCTTTCGGAAACGGCGACTTGCACGGCGCCGCGGAAACCGAAGCGTCCGCCCGAGTACGTGCGCTGCTCGCTGCGCACCGTCGTCTGGCCGGCGAGCTTCGAGAGCAATTCCATCGTTTCGATCTTGTTGGGTGCGTAGGCGATCTGCACGTGGCAGTTGGCCATGATCGTTTCGGTGGAGCCCGCGCCGCCGTACGCGGCTTGCAGCTGCGCGACGTCTTGCGTGATCAGGTACGACTTGATGCCATAGCCGGCCATGTACGCGAGCGCGCTTTGCAGGATCTCGAGACGTCCGAGCGAGGGGAGCTCGTCGATCATCAGCAGGAGGCGGTGTTTGTAGTTTGCGACGCTGCGGCCGCCTTCGAACGACATTTCCTCGGTGAGCGCCCGTAGGAGCTGGTTGAAGATCAAGCGGGTTAACGGTTTGAGGCGCTCCATGTCGGAGGGCGGGATGACGAGGTACAGGCTCAGCGGTTCGTCCGCGTGCATGAGGTCGCGGATGCGGAAGTCGCTCGTTGCGACGTTGCTCGCGACGACCGGGTCGCGGAAGAGCGTGAAGAAACGGATCGCGGTGGAGAGGACGCTTGCGGCTTCCTTGGGATCTTTGTTCAGCATGTCGTTCGCGGCCATCGCCACGGCGGGATGGGTCGGCGTCGGGTTGCCGAAGGCGTCGCGCCAGCCGCAGCTGCCGTCGCGGTCGTGGGTCGCATTGAGCATCGACTGAAACATCTGCGTCGTGGAATCGAATTGCGGGCTCGAGAGCATGCCCGCGACGCTCGCGAGCGAGGGCGCTGCTTCGGTATAGAGCGCATGCAGAACGAGACCGGTGAGGAGCGACGCGGCGCTTACGATCCAGTGCGCGTCCGCGCCTTCGGCACCGTGGCCGTCCGGATCGACGAGCATGCCGACGATGTTTTGCACGTCCTGGACCTCGTGCGGCGTCCGCAGGCGGACTTCGAGTAAGGGATTGAAACGCGCGCTCGAACCGTCGCTGAGGCTCGCGGCAAATTTAACGATGCGGCTGCCGAGTTCGCGTTGCCGCCAGCCGGCGGTCAAGGCGTAGTTCTCGCCTTTGATGTCGTGCACGACGACCGAGTGCGGCCACGAAAGCAGCGTGGGCAGCACGAGCCCGACGCCTTTGCCGGAGCGGGTCGGCGCGAAGGCGAGGACGTGTGCTGGGCCGTCGTCGCGGAGATAGCGCGTCTTGCCCTGGGGGTCGACCCACGCGCCGACGTAGACACCGGCGCCGGTGCCGAGCAGGCCCGTTGCGGCGATTTCGTGTGGCGTGGCCCAGTGCGCCGAGCCGTGGGCGTCGCTGTGGCGCGACGCTTTCGCGGCATCCCGGACGCCGATAATCGCGGCGAGAACGAGGGCTGCGACGGTGCCGCCGCCGGCGACGGCGTTGGAGGTCGCGAGCACGCTGCGGATTGCGGGGCTCGCGCTCGCGCCGAATTCGATCGTCCAGCGAAGGCCGTCCCAGGGGGCGTAGACGTACGGTGCGAGCGGCGTGCCGAGGGCGCGTTGGAAGCCGAAGCGCGTTGCCGCGAATTCGGTTGCGATCCACAGAGCGAGGATCCCGAAAACGATGGCGGCGCCTGCGGCGCGCAGCCATGCGCCGGCGGGATCGTTTTGGCGGTAGGTGCCGCCGGTGTGCGCTGAACTCATGGACTGAGCTTAGGGTCTGCGCGGCCGGCACTCCACGAAGAAACTCACATTATGTTCGGGCGCGGAAAATGTGGACGGAAAATGCGAGAGCTCCCGACGGAAAGGCGTGTCGGGAGCTCGCTCGGGTAATTTTTTTTTGCGATGTTTAGGGTGGTCGCCCTTCGACGGGCTCATGGTGACACGGTGACACAGGTTTCTTATCGCTCGTTGGCCGCGTTTGCTTCGTGGCCGGCAGTGGTTGCGTTCTCGAGATCGACGAGTTCGGAAATCGGTGTCTGCGTGGGCGCGTTCCGGCGCGCGTTTTGCCGCCGTCGCAGTTCCTCAACGAATCCGCGGACTTCGGCATCGAGCCTGCGGGCGTCTTCTCGTTGCGAATCCATCGTAGCGAAAGGGTACGGCGCGTGGGGCGAATGAGCCACGAAGAAACTCCCATTTCGCGCCGCCCGCGGTGGTCGCTGCGGGGCGCCCTTCGACAAGCTCAGGGTGACATGGGCGACAGGCTCAGCGTAGACATGATCGGCGCCGGCTTAACGGTCGACCTGTAGCGATGGCCGGCGGGATTGTTCGCGAGACTGATCGCGGGATTGTTCGTGGGATTGTTGGCGGACGTTGAGGTCGACAACCTCGAGTTGGCCTGCGCGTGCGCGTACGCTGATGGTGTGGCCTTGCGCCATTGCGGCGTCGAGTTGCTCGCGTGGCATCGCCTGCGTGATTTCGGCGAGGTCGTAGCGGGCCGTTTCGATGCCCGCGCCTGCCTCGGAGCGGACGGCGCGCGTCGCCTGGAAGACTGCGTCATCCTTGATTGCGACGATCTTTCCGTCTTGCCGATAACCGGGCGGCATCGGGCGTGCAACGCCGTCGAGGGTGACGGTCGCCTTTGGGGCCGTAATGTTGTTCCCGTACGCATTCTCGGTTCGCTCGGCGGGGGGCTCGGATGGGGCCGGGATCCTTTGGCCGTAGGGGTTGTTGGGGCGTTGGGCGGGGGACGGCGGCGCATTCAAAGCGCGCGACGCTTCCGAGACCTTAATGTAACCTCTTCCCCGTACGTAGTCGGCGGGCGGCGGTGCGCTGGGATCGTAGCCCGGCAGGGCGAACCCGGTACCCTCGTACCAGCGCTCGTCGCGGATGGGGATTTGCGGAGCCTTTGAGAGCACGTGGCCCCAGCGCTCGGCCGAGGCGCCGATCAGCATGCGTTTTTCCGGCGAGCGCTGCAGATCGACGAGCATTTTCTCGCCTAGCGACATTTCGGCGTCGGCTCCGGGCCGTTGCAGAGCGCTTGCGCCGTTCTGCTTCACGTCAGACGCGTACTTCCGGAAGTCTTCGACCGTCAGCCGCACGCCGACGCCGCGAAAGGTGCGTTGCACCGCGTCGAACTGCGCGAAGCTCGCTTTGGGCGAGAGCGGCTTCAGCTTTTCGACGCGGTCCATCGCTGCGTCGAAGCGTCCTTCGTCCGCGAAGACGGCGTCGAATTCCATATCGGCGAACTCGGCGGGCCTGGCCACCGATCGCTCATCGTAGCGCGAGCGCTTTTCGAAGCGTTGCTGTTCGGCGATCTCCGGGTTTTGCTTGGCGAAGATTTTACCGAGGACGGCTTCGCCGTCCGTCTCGTACGAGTCGAGCGCGGCCCCGATCACGTTTGCCTTCCCCGCATATTTGACTTCGTGCAAGAAGCCGTTTAGGTGGTCGGCGGTGATATCGTATCCCGCCTTGCGGGCCTCGTTCAGGTAGGCTTGCCGTTTCTCGGGCGAGGCGTCCGGGGTCGGCACCGGCCGCTTTTCGAAGGCTTCGCGCCGGCTCGCCTCGGAGCGGCTAAAGAGCCGCGCCAGGCGGCCGGGACGGCTGGGTTCCGGTCGATTTGGGACTTCGCCTCGGACCACGTTACCATAATCGGGCGCGTCATCGCGGTTCAAAGCGGCGTTGCCGGGTTCCGGTCGATTTGGGACTTCGCCGCGGGCGCCGTTATTATAATGGGGCGCGTCATCGTCGTTCAGAGCGGCGTCCTCGAAGCGCTCGTTCGGCAGATCGGGGCCGTAGTTGTAGTTGTTGCTTCCCTCGCGTTCCGGTTGAGGGTCTGGTTCGTTTCCGTGCATGTGGTCCTCCCACGTGGAAATTGGTTTTTGAGCGACGGTGTCGCGTGTCATCAGCGTAGGGCCGCGGGGCGCGGGGGGCCACGAAGAAACTCCCATTTTGAACGGCGGACCCGTCCAGGGCCGTCGTTACCGGCGGCGAAGAGGAGCGCGTTCCAGGAGGGCTGTTCCACGCACGTCGACACGGCGAGCGGATTGACGACGTTGGCGGACCTCGTTCGTCACTACCGTTCCGTAGCGCGCCTTTCGCAGGAAGAGATGGCGGAGCGCGCCGGGCTCAGCGCGCGCACGGTCAGCGATATCGAGTGCGGTGTGGCGCGGTCGCCGCGAGCGATCACGCTTTCGCTGTTGGCGGAGGCGCTTGGGCTTGATGCAGCTGCTAAGCAGCGGCTGTATGGGTCGGTGCGGCGCACCCTTCGACAGGCTCAGGGTGACGGGGGGGAGGCTCGGGGGGCCCTTCGACAGGCTCAGGGTGACAATCGGGAGTCTTGGGAGGGCGCCCTTCGACAGGCTCAGGGTGACGTGGGGGACGTG